>ENA-OOSJ01000159-OOSJ01000159.1-human-gut-metagenome-genome-assembly--contig:-NODE-159-length-13516-cov-2.023698_pt1 | contig 13516 bp, 12 predicted proteins | sample MGYA00241311_ERZ501217 | MGnify/ENA primary metagenome ERZ501217 (study PRJEB25962, sample SAMEA2042500) | human gut metagenome | biome: human gut; feature: human-associated habitat; material: faeces... | reverse complement strand
TGGATTTTTATTATATAAAATAACTAGTGATAATAATGGTTACTCAATGAGTGAATTTGATGATGTACCAAAAAGTGAAACTGCAACAGATAAAATACTAGTTTATAGTGCAAGTATAGATGCAGGTGTTAAACAAACTTATATAATTGAGTTTAAGTATACAAATAGTGCTGATACTGATCAAAGTGCTGATTTGGGAGCAAAATTAAGTGGTAAATTATTTATAACTGAGGGAGAAGAAGGCAAATTCACTGGATATGAAAAAGGAACTTTAGGTTATAAAATATTAGAAGATAACCCAACAGTAGGAGTAAGAAGTAATTTTGATGCACCATTTACAGAAAACACACCAAATACAATATACAAATCAACCGAAAATAATACAGATGTATATTATTTTGCTGGAATAGAAAATTCAAAAGAATCTTATTGTGAATACTTGGATGCAAGCGATGGAACTTATCACAATAGTTTAAATGAAGAATTAGTATATTTTAATTCAAGTGAAGAATATCTTAATTGGTTAGATGATCCAGATAATATAGATCCAACAGTATCTAGTAAAGAAAAGTGCATGCAAAGCGGAATATGTAAAGCAGATTATTATATTTTGGGACTTTCTGAAGAAGAATGTAACAATGTAGAGGGAGAATATTATCCTAATGATCAATATCTTAATTGGATACCAGGTAACATTAAAGTGAATAACTGGGTAAAGTTTGGAAAATATCAAAATAATTTTGTAAAATATAGAGGATATTATTCAACAACAGATACTTCATATGCGGAATATTCTACTATGGATGAATGTACATCATCAAGCAGTGCTAACATAAATTGCACTGAACATAAATATGCAAATGCCGGTGATGATATATACTGGAGAATACTTAAAACAAATCATGATGGAAGTATAAGATTAGTTTACTCAGGAACAAGTGTTGATTCAATTGAAGGTCATATCGGAGAAAGTAAATTCAGTGAAAATGGTAATAGCCCAAAATACGTTGGTTACATGTATGGAGACTCTGATAACACGCTAGAAGAAGCAAGAACAAATACAAATGATAGTACAATAAAAACGTATATTGATAATTGGTATAAAAATAATCTAATTAATTACACAAAATACTTGAGTGAAAACGCAATATATTGTAATGACAGAGAACTTGCAAGTGGAAGTACATATTCACCATTAAGTTCTTTCAGCTATGCACCAATAAATAGATTGTTTCCAGAAGAAGGAATTGCTAAGCCATCATATAGTTGTACAAATATAAATGATGCATTTAGTGTTAAAAACACAAAAGCTAAACTAACATACCCAATAGGATTAATAACTGCTGATGAATTGTTTTTTGCAGGAAGCACCAATGTCGCTGTTTTAAGCACCCATATGTGGTTATATCAAAATAGTAATGAGCAACAAAAAATGAATGTATTATTTACCATGACTCCTAGTAGTTATTTAGATCGTAAATCAGAATTACTTGCTGCTTTTTTAAATGAAGATAATGGAATTAAAAGGGGTCAAAATAATTATGAGGGATTTGAAATTACTCCAGTCATAAGTTTAAAATCATGTGTTAAATACTCAAGTGGAGATGGAACAGCAACTAATCCATACATAATAGAAGAGACTGGAAGTGGATGCTAAGGAGGAACAATATGAAAAAAGAAAATTTTATAATAGTTGGAATAACAATGATAATAGTAACTATTTCGGTATCTTTAGCATACTTTGCTGCTAAGATAATTGGTACACCAAAGGATATAGACTTAGCCATGAAAGATTTGTATGTTGAATTTACTGACAATACAGCAGAACTTAATGCAAGCGGTATAACTCCTGGATGGACTTATGAAAAAACTTTTACAATTGAAAATAAAAGTGAAAGTGAGTATAAATATAATATAATAATTAAAGATTTAGTAAATACTTTTGTTACAAATAACTTACAATATAAAATAACTAATACAAGTAGTAATGGTGGTTACTCAATGAGTGAATTTGAAAATATAACAAAAAGTGAAACTAAGAAAAAAAAGACACTTGCTTATAATGTGAGCATTTCTAGTGGTGTTAAACAAGTTTATAAGTTGGAACTGAGGTATCTTGATAGTGCTGAACAAAATAGTGATATGGGCAAAAAGTTTAGTGGAAAGTTATTTATTACTGAAGGAACAGAAGAACCTGTAACACTTTTCAGTCAAATATTAAAAGATAATCCGACAAGAGGCACAAGAGATACATATGATTCAGTATTTACTAGTGATACAACAGGAACACTATTTACAGCAACTGAAAAGAATGTACATAATACTACAGATACAACAGTATATTATTATGCAGGAAATACAACAAAAAACTGGGTTAAATTTGCAGGCTACTACTGGAGAATAATAAGAACAAATGCAGATGGAAGTATAAGAATGTTGTATTCCGGAACAAGTCATGATACAACAAGTGGATATTTAAGTACACCCGCTATTAAATTTGTATTCAACACTTCATACAATAGTCCAAAATATGTAGGATATATGTATGGAAAAAATGATGATACATTAGTAAATGCAAGAACAAATACAAATAACAGCACAATAAAAACAGCAATAGATAATTGGTATGCAAGTAACATGACATCATATACAAAATACCTAAGTACAACAGCAGTATATTGTAATGATAGAACAGAACAAACATCAGGAACATATAACACAGGTGGTACAAGTTTCGACTATGCACCATATGCAAGAGCGTATACAAATTATAAACCAACATATGACTGTACAGAAGCAAGTGATGCATTCAGCATAGATAACACAAGTGCAAAACTAACATATCCAATAGCGTTAATGACCTCTGATGAAATAATGCGTGCAGGTGGAAAATATTTAACAAGTTTAACAAGCCCATATGCATGGTATTCTTTAAATAGTGCAAATGGTAGTATAACAGGCCGTACCAGTTGGTGGTTGTTGTCTCCGGTCTCTTGGAGGAGTAGCAGCAGCAAAAACGCTTACGTGTTCAGTGTGTCCAACTTCCCTAGCTACGGCTTCTTTGAAGAAAGCTCCATCAACTCCATCATTGGTGTGCGTCCGGCCATTTCTCTCAAATCTTGCACTCTATATAGTACAGGAGATGGGACATCAGAGACACCATACGAAATAGTTGAAACTCCAAGTGGATGCTAAACGATCCCATTAATTTAACTGTGTCTAACGATTAATTTACTAATTTAATTACTATAAGTAATCTAAGGGTTAAATGATAGTTTATATAACATGATACATTGGTAAAAAAGTCAACAAAAAAATGAAATACTTTAGCTTAAATAACTAAAGTGTTTTTTATTATAAAATTAGCGAACAAAAGGTTGACAATGTAATTTACTTATGTTAATATTGAATTATGAGGAGTGATAGTATGGAGTATGTAATAATAGGTTTAGTTGTATTAGTAGTAATTTTGTTAATTATAGTGTTATTTAATATTAAAAAGAATAAAGAAAATGATATATCTTTAAGTAAAGTAGAAGGAGATATTATTAGAGAAATTGGAGACTTTAAACTTAATTTTTCTAGAGATTTGATGGAAGACTTTAATAAGTTGAATGATAGAATAGAACATAAATTAAATATGATAAATGATAAGGTTAATGAAAGATTAGATGTTAATTTTGAAAAAACTAATAAAACTTTTGCTTCAGTTTTAGAACGTCTTGCTAAAATTGATGAAGCACAAAAGAAGATAGATAATTTATCTAGTGATATAGTTAGTTTACAAACTGTGTTAACTGATAAGAAGAGTCGTGGTATATTTGGAGAAGTTAATTTACATCAGATATTATCAAGTGTATTTGGTGAAAAGAATGATAAACTTTATAGTTTACAATATACTTTAAGTACAGGAGTAATTGCTGATGCAATTGTTTTTGCACCAGAACCTCTTGGACATATTTGTATAGATTCTAAGTTTCCACTTGAAAACTATAGATATATGTTAGAAAAAGGTATAACACCTGAAGAAAGAATAAGAAGAGAAAAGTTATTTGAAAGTGATGTTAAAAAACATATTGATGCGATAGGAAGCAAGTATGTTATAAGTGGTGAAACAAGTGATCAGGCAATAATGTTTTTACCTGCTGAAGCAATATTTGCTGAAATTAATGCATATCATACAAACCTAATTAATTATGCTTATTCAAAGCATGTTTATATTGCAAGTCCTACAACACTTATGAGTTTACTAACAATAATTCAAGCTATACTTATGGGTATGGAAAGAGATAAATATACAAGTATTATTCATACTGAATTAAATAAACTTGGTGAAGATTTTATGAGATATAAAGAAAGATGGGATAAACTTAGTACTCATATAGATACAGTTAGCAAGGATGTTAAGGATATTCACATTACTACTGATAAAATTAGTAAAAGGTTTGATGAAATTAGTAATGTTAATATAGAGAATAATAAAATAGAAGGAGGAAATTAGTATTATAATTAGTACTGTGATTTAATCATGAAAGAATTAACGGTTTTGGATAAAAAAATAACATGTGTTAAAATTAAAGATGAAGATTATATTTCTATTACCGATATGTTAAAATCAAAAGATGGGAATTTTTTCGTATCTGATTGGTTGAGAAATAGAAATACAATTGAATTTTTAGGAATTTGGGAAGAAATACATAATCCTGATTTTAATTATGGCGAATTTGCCATAATTAAAAGTCAAGCGGGGCTAAATAATTACAAGCTAAGTGTGAAAGAATGGACTGATAAAACTGGTGCTATTGGTTTAGTTTCTAAGTCTGGTAGGTATGGTGGAACTTATGCGCATAAAGATATTGCCTTTGAATTTGGAATGTGGATTAGTCCAAAATTTAAATTATTATTGATTAAAGAATTTGAAAGATTAAAAGAAAATGAACAAAAAGAGTTGGGATGGAATGTAAAAAGAGAGCTATCTAAAATTAATTATAAAATACATACTAACGCAGTAAAGCAAAATTTATTGCCTGTTGCACTTACTAAAGAGCAAATTAACTTTGTATATGCGGAGGAGGCCGATGTTCTAAATGTTGCTTTATTTGGTATAACCGCTAAAGAATGGAGAAAAAATAATAAAAATTTAAAGGGTAATATAAGAGATTATGCAACTATTAATGAGCTAATATGTTTGTCTAATTTAGAAAATCTTAATTCTGTATTTATAAATGAAGGAATGAAACAGTCAGAACGGTTGATAAAGCTTAACAGAGTTGCAATATATCAAATGAGTATCTTAAATGAAACAGATATTAAATATTTAAAATGAAGGAGGAAATTAATATGGAAATATTAATAATAGGAGTAATTCTAGTAGTAGTGTTGTCTTCAATTAGACAAATTAATGAATATGAAAGGGGTATAAAGTTTAGATTTGGTAAGTTTAAAAAGATAATGAATCCAGGTTGGAATTTAATTTTTCCAGTAATAGATTCTTTTAAAAAAGTTGATATTAGAACAAGAGCAGTAGATGTTCCAGAACAAGAAGCAATTACAAAAGATAATGTATCAATTAAAATCAATGCGGTATTATACTATAAAATATTTGATGCATCTAAAGCAATACTTGCTGTTGAAAACTTTAATTATGCAGTAAGTCAACTTGCTCAGACAACTATGAGAAATGCAGTAGGGAGTGTAAGTTTAGATGAGTTATTAAGTGAAAGAGATAAGATAAGTAGTGAGATTTGTAAAATAGTAGATGAAGCAACTGATCCATGGGGAATTAAAGTAGAAAATGTTGAATTAAAAGATATTAGTTTACCTGAAGAAATGAAAAGAGTAATTGCACGTGTTGCAGAAGCAGAAAGAGAAAAACTTGCTGTTATTACTAAAGCTCATGGAGAAGTAGAAGCTAGTGAAAACCTTAAAAAGGCTGCGGAAAATTTAAGCATGGCACCAGGTGCATTACATTTAAGAACTCTTGAAACATTAAATGATTTAAGTAGTGATCAAAGTAACACAGTAATTTTTGCACTTCCTATTGAAGTATTAAAGGCAGTAGAAGGTTTTGGTAAAAAACATGACTAATGAGGAGTTAAAAGTTAAAATAGATGAATTTTTATCAAAAAATAAATTTAGCAATATAATATTAAGTAATTTAAATTTAATGATTAAAATATGTGAGTTATATTCAGAATTAAATGAAGATTTAGTAGATGTTAAATTTAGTAATGTTAATTTTGAAACGTATCCTAAACTTGATTTATTTACAAAAATAGATTTAGTTAAAAAACTTTTTAAAAAATATAATTATCCTATAAGTGATGAAATGTTTGAAAAAATACTATCTGATGGTACAATTGATTTTAGGGAGTACTCATATGATAAAGATTATCTTCCTAATATACAGTCTGGTATAGTTGATGGAAGTGCTGGAATAAAAGATGATTATAGATTTGTTTCCACACCAAATACTGGTTACATAACTGATGCAGTAATACTTGCACATGAAGTTGCTCATTATATTGTTGGAATATCAGAAAATGCAACTGACCACATGATAAGTGAATCATTAGCAATATTTACTGAATTTTTGATGGAAGATGAATTGTCTGGTATGGGGTATGATGAAGAAATGAAGTATGTTAGAAAATTAAGATTTAAGAATACTTTAAATCAATGTTATTTAATACGTATTTTGGCAAGTATAAATGTTTATTTAAATTTTGGAGACCTTGAATATGATAGTTATAAAAGAATGTATAGTAAAATGAACGAAGAGATTTATAAGAATGAAATATTAAAAGTGAAAGAATATTTTAATATATCTATAGATAAATTAGATCCACAAAGAGGTTTATACTATATCTTTGGTTGTGTTCATGCATATTATATGTATAATAAAATTAAAAATAATCATTCGTACATAGATAATATTTATAAGGCTTATTCTATACCATATAGAGATGATTTGGGAAGTTTTTCTGAGGCGCTGGGAATATATGATGTAGTAGGTGAATTAAAAGATGCTATAACTTCTTATAAGAAAGAACTTAATAATGAAACAAAAATATTATAATTTAATTTACAATATTATGACATTATAACTAGGCGATTTGTCTAGTTTTTTTGTAAACTCTTTGTCTAAAGAATGAAAATTGTAATTGACAATTTCTTGTGTTAAAATATTAATAGGAAAATAAGGTGGTTAGTGATGAACAATAATTTTGAAGCAATAAAAAGTTTAGTGAGTTTACTTGTAAAGAAGTCAGGGTTTGACATTGATAAGAACTATAGTGAAGAAGAACTAGCTAAAACTAAAGAAAATATACAAAAATTACAAAGTGAAAAAGAAAGTAGTAATAATCAAAAAACTCTTGGTAAGATAATAGATACCTTAAAACTAAGACAAGCTAATTGGGAAAACAATGCTGAGATAGTTGGTAAAAGTTTATTAAATGCTTATAAAGAAGGTAAAGATTATAGTCAAGTAAAAGCAAGAATTGAACTTCTTGGTAATTTAGCATATAAAGGTACTGAGAACTTAAGTGCTGGTAACTTATATTCTAAACTAAGTGAATTAGAAAGTAAATATAATGAACTAAATAATAAAATAGATACTTATGAATATAAAAATACTGAAGAAAGAGAAATGGATGAAAAGTATAAAAGTTATTTAGATAATAAGATATCTTCACTTAATGATGAGATTAAAATAGTAAATAAGGAACTTGATGAATTAAGAGATATAGAACTAAAAGATGTTACAATAGTTAATAAAATTAAGGAATATATTGATAAACTTGATAATGATCTTGCTAGAATAGATAGAATACTTAATGAAAGTGCTAACATGGATATTTCTTTTGAAGTATATGAAAGACTAGAGAGTGCTAAAGAGGAACTTGAAAGTAAACAAATTAGAAATAAAGATACTTTAGAAAAAGCAGAGAAGATGTTAGAAAATGTTAGAATTAATAGAACTAATAGTAACTCTAAAAAAGAAATTCTAGAAGAAGAACTTGATAAATGTACTACTAAAAAGAATAATATTAGTACTAAATTAAAAGAAGATAACTACATAAATACTACTGAAAGAATAATTGATATTAATGAAAAAGAAAAAATAAGAGTAGAATTAGATTATTTAAATAATAAAAAAGATGTTATTTACGTAGATGCTATTAAAGTTAAAGATGAACTAATTAGAGAATGGAGTACTAAAAAAGAAAACTTTGTTGAAAAAACTAATAACTATAAAGAAGAAATAATAAAAGAACAAGAAGAAAAAAATGTTGATAAAGTAGAAGTTGTTAACAATAAACCTGTTATAGAAGAAAATGAAATATTACAAAATGAAGAATTAATTTTGGAAGAAAAACCAGAATATAAAGAAATAGAAGAAGAAAAAGAAACAAAAAAAGAAATGATATCTGAAGAAAAGAAAAATAATAATAGAATAGAATTGGATTGGTGATAATATGAACTATCGTGCACTTGAAGATTTAATAGGAATATTAATTAAGAAGTCTGGATATAAAATAACTGATTTAAGAGTATTAGAAGATACTGATTACTTGACTTCTAGAAAAAATTATTTATTAGAAGAAATAGATAATATAAAGAATAAGTTAGATAATAGTAAATACATTGATAAAGATAGTAAAGTTAAAGATGAAGAAGAGAAGAAATATTTAGAAAGAACATTAAGTAATTTAACAAATGATAAAAATAATCTTGAGTTAAAACTTAATGATAAAACTCTTAAATGCCATCAAAAAGCTAAAACAAGTGGAGAACTTGAAATATCTTATGAGGAGATAGATAAAGTAAAAGATGCTATCAAATTAATAAGTTACAAACTAGATAATTTTGATTACATAGATAATGATAGTATTTCTAAAGATGAAAATTATCTAAGTGTTTTAGAAAGTGAATTAAAAGAAATTAATACATCTCTTGATAATAAAGAAAAAAATCCAATTCTTATTGGGACAAAATTACTTGATGCATTTAAAAATGGAGAACCTTTAAATAATGTTAAAGAAGATTTGGATGTATTAACTATAAGTGCTAAAGAAAACTATAATAAAACTCTTGAAGAAATAAAAGGTAGTAACATATTTGAATTAATTGATTTATATAGTAATAAAAAGAATGATATAACTGATAAAATAAATAATTCTGATTATGTGAGTGAAAAAGGAAAAGAAGAGTTATTTGAAAAAACTAAATATCATAATAAGAGAATTGAAACATTTAAAAGTACTATTTCTGGAATTGAAAAAAGAAAAGAAGAGTTATCTGTTTTAATTGAGGAATCTAATAACCTATTTGAAAAAACTAGAATAGAAAGACTTAAAAAAGAAGAAAAACTAAAGAATTTAGAAGTACTTTTATTTAATGAATCTAATCTTTCTAATTTAGATAAAGAATTTTCTTCAATAATAACTTCTTTAACAGAAGAAATAAATGGTGATAAGTATTTAGAGAATAAATATAAACTAGATATTGAAAACTTTAACGAAGAAATGAGAAACTTAGATATTAATTTTAACAACATGCATAATGAAATCATAAGTGAAGAAAGAAGTCTAGAAATAATTAATGATAGAATTGATGAAAAGAGTTCTGATTTAGTTAGTAAATTTGAAGATAAAATTAAGTTACTAGGATATACTAATCGAGTTAACAGCTTATATAATGAACAACAATACTTATATGTTAATGTTGATGTTATAAAAGAAGAAATAGAAAGTATATGGGCTCGTGGAGATGATAAAAACGAGAAAACACCAAAAGAAATTAGTAATCAAGAAGTAGTTAATAGTTCTATGTATGATGATATTTCTTTAAATGAGGATGAATCTAATGAAAATAATTATTTATTAGATGAAGAAAAAACAGAAAGTGTTAATGAAAATAACGAACCTTCTATAGAAGAAAAAACAGAAGAGTCAAATGAAAATAATGACACTGAAAAGCTAGAAAGTGATAATGTAGAAGAATCTAATATTAAAGAACTAGAAACTATAAAAGAAGATATTACTGAACCATTAGATGATGATTTTATAGAAGACATTGATTACTTTTAATAAAAGCCAACATAAGTTGGTTTTTTGTTTCATATTATTAATTGGTGAAATGTATGAAAATTAGTGAACTTCAAAGAAAAGATATTGTTAATGTGAATGATGGTAAAGTTATTGGAAGAATAATAGATGCTATTATAAATGAAGAAGATGGTAGTTTTGAAGGATTTGTTATAGAAAAAAGTAAATATATAAGAAGTTTATTTAGTACTGAAGGAGATATTACTATTAAATTTAGTCAAATAAAGAAACTTGGAAGTGATGTAATACTTGTAGAACTTTAATAAAGTATACTTGATAAAATCCTTATAATTTGGTATATTATTTGTGAGGAAAATAATATGAAAAGAATAAAATATAGTTTCGTAATAATTTTAGTATTTATAATAGATCAAATATCTAAAATAGTAGTTGCAAATAATATTAATTTAAATGAAAGTAGAGTAGTTATTAAAAACTTTTTAAATTTAACTTATGTAAAAAATAAAGGTGCTGCTTTTGGAATGTTTGAAGGTTATACTAGTATTATTACTATAATTAGTGTAGTTATATTATTTTATTTACTATATGAATTATTTAAGAATAAAAAGAATGATACTCTTACTAATATATCATTATCATTTATAATTGGTGGACTTATTGGTAACTTGTATGACAGAATAATATTACATTGTGTTCGTGACTTTTTTGATTTTACTTTATTTAATAAAGGGTTTGCAATATTTAATGTAGGAGATTCATTTATTGTAGTTGGATGTATATTATTTTTTGTAGGTGCACTTTTGGAGGTAAAACATGTTAGAAGTAAATAGTGAAAATGTTAATAAAAGGTTAGATGTTTATTTAACTGAAATTTTAGGTAAAAGTAGAAGTAGTATTGATAAAGATATTAAAAGTGGTAATATTCTTGTAAATGATGTTAAAGTTAAAAATGGCTATTCTTTAAAACTAGGGGATAAAGTAACTATAAAAGAAAATGATACAAATTATATAACTAAAGAAGAGATGCCTCTTGATATTTGCTATGAAGATGAATATTTACTAGTTGTAAATAAACCAAGTGGTTTGGTAGTACATCCAGGTAACGGAAATAAAAGTCATACTTTAGTAAATGGTCTTATGTATTATACAGATGAGTTGAGTGATATAAATGGGGAAGATAGACCAGGTATTGTACATAGAATTGATAAAGATACTTCTGGACTACTTCTTATTTCTAAAAATAATCAAGTACATCAAATACTAAGTGAGGACTTTAAAAATAAAAGAATTAAAAGAAAATATATTGCTTTAGTGAGTGGTGTGATAAATGAAGATAAAGGTAAAATAAATGCACCTATTGGAAGAGACTTAAAAGATAGAAAGAAAATGGCTGTAACTGATGTTAATGCAAAAAATGCTATAACTAATTTTGAAGTTATAGAAAGATATAAGAATGCAACACTTATTAGATGTATATTAGAAACAGGTAGAACTCATCAAATAAGAGTCCATATGGCTTATATAGGACATCCATTAATAAATGACCCAGTGTATAATAAGCATATAATAAATGATTTTGGTCAAATGTTACATGCTTATTACTTAGGATTTAATCATCCAATAACACATGAGTTTTTGGAATTTACAGTAGAAGCACCTGAAGAATTTCATAAAATTCTAAATACTTTTAAAAATTCATAATATAAATACTTAAACTTAATATTAATGCATAAATACTATATACTATATAAGGTATTAAATAGTAACTAGCATTTTTATTAAGTTTTTTAATTTCTAAAAATAAGAATATACTACTAACCATAGTAATTGTAGTAAGTATAAAACCTAAAAATGGACTTTTTAAATTAAAGAAACCATAAAGAAATAATTGATTTGCTAAGTAATTAGTAATAAGTACATAGAATAAATCATTATTACCAACTATTTTTTCTGTTTTACTTATTTTATATAAACTTATAGTAATTAACAAATAAATAATAATCCATATAATTCCAATTAACTTACTAGGTAAAACAAAACTTGGTAAATTTAACATATCGTAATACTTAAAATCTACTTTAAAAAGTAATCCACTAATAAGCCATGGAAGTAAAAATAATATAAATTTTAAAACTTTTTTCATTTCTTCACCCATTTAATAATATGATAAATACTTAAAAAAAGAATAAATTTTGACATAGTGTACAAAATATGGTATAATTTGAGTTAGTAAGGGGTATAATATGAGAAAAAATAAAAGATATAGTATAGTAATTAAAACTGGAGTAGAGACAAGAAGTTTAAAAAAATATAGTAAAGAAGAAATAATTGATTTAATTTCTAAATATAATAGTGATATTAAAAATAAATATTTTTTAGGAGATATAAATTTTAATTATAAAGAATATATAGTAACGTTTAATAAATATTTAAAAGTAAGCATGCCTAGTACTTTAGAAGAAATTGACCATACTACATTAGGTTTTATTAATGAAAGAGAGTTAAGAAACTTTTATAATGTTAGTTATAAGAATAATCATAAATTAGTAGTTTTATATCGCTCTAATAGGGATGTTAAAACTTTACCTATATTTTATAACAAAGATAAAAAGTTTTTGAGTGCTAAAGAATTACCTAATATGCTTAAAAGTTATGCTCGTGATATAGAGTTTATAAAGAGTTTAATAAATAATAAAGAAATAGAATCTTCTTCAAGAGATAGTATAGATGAGTTTGATTTACTTAAAAGTTTAAGAGATAGTTTAAAATATAATGATAAAGAAATGGTTAGTGTAACTCCACTTATAGCTTTTTATGATAAATTTATAAATGAAAAAAATAAGTTTAATTACTTTAACTTTAGATTAATTGCTAGTTTTATGAAGTCATATTTAAAAGAACCTGAAATTATTACTGATAGAAAAGAAGTTTATGGACAAACTTTACTAGATGATATTTTATTAGAAGAATTAAGAAGTAATTATGAACAAATGAAAATTGATTTAATGAATGGATTTGTACCTAAAAGAGACTTAAAATAAAATAAGTCTTTTTTTCGACATAAAATACTTAATTTATAATATATACTATATGTGGTGATACTATGAAAATATATATTGACTTAGTATTATTTTTAAACTTTATGTTTGATTTTTTATTACTTTTAACAACTAGTATTACATTAAAAAGGAGGGCTTCTTTAAAAAGAATTACATTAGGTTCTATAATTGGAAGTATAACTATACTGGTTTTATTTGTACCACTTAATGTTTTAACTTTATTTATCTTTAAAATAATATTATCTATAATAATTATATTAGCAACTTTTGGTTTTAAAGATATAAAGTATACTATAAATAATTTAGTATATTTTTATTTAATTAGCATAACATTAGGTGGGTTTATGTATTATTTAAATACTAGTTTTAGTTATAAAAATATAG
>ENA-OOSJ01000144-OOSJ01000144.1-human-gut-metagenome-genome-assembly--contig:-NODE-144-length-14181-cov-1.666148_pt1 | contig 14181 bp, 8 predicted proteins | sample MGYA00241311_ERZ501217 | MGnify/ENA primary metagenome ERZ501217 (study PRJEB25962, sample SAMEA2042500) | human gut metagenome | biome: human gut; feature: human-associated habitat; material: faeces... | reverse complement strand
AAAGGAAAGTTCTTCTTTTCGCTTTTGGGCATGGCATTGGGCACGGCAGTGTGTTATCTTTTCGGTTCGCTCTGGCTTGCATACCAGGCAGGCATGAACCTCAAGCAGGCACTTCTGGCCGGAGTTATTCCCTATATCGCCCTTGACTGTGCGAAGATGATAAGCGCCGTTCTTTTGGGCAAGCAGGTTAAACCGCTTATAAACAGATAAAAATGAAACTGTCGCATCTTTCGGTGCGGCAGTTTTTTTGCTGATTTTTCCTTGCCGCCCCGCAGGGGAGACGGGTGACACTCTTTCGCCTGACCTAGGGTCGATGTGGTCATCGACCCATACGGAATGTTCATTTTTTAAACCTCGTTGCACCAAGAAAGTCTGTAAAAAAGTATATATTGAATTTATTTAAGCATTGTAAAAACCGCCCCTTGTGAGAGCGGTTTTTCTTTATCAATAATTCAATTCAAGCGTATCGCTGAACTTTTGATTGTAATAATTTTTAATGTAGCTGTAAGTGAATTTTTCGTCCTCAAGAACAAATCCATGCTTTTTGATAATATCCTCAGTGCACTTTGCAAACGGGAGAACACGAACATTTGCATAGTCCTCGTCATAAACCGTTACGGTCGGTATGAGCTTTGCCGAAGTAACTGTGGATTTGTTGTTCTTCGCATCTTTTGTAACGGTTATATCGGCGATTCCTCCGAGGAAGCTGTCTGCGCTTTCTTCAAGCGAGATGACCTTGCCGAGAGAGGGGATAACCAGAGCCTGTTCGCCGTCGCCGTTTGCTTTGAATTCAAATTTTTGCAGGTCGTTTTTGCCTGTTCCGACGATAATATCCGCACCGTATTTCAAAAGCTTGTCAATAATCTCATTCTGACTTTCGGAAAGCGAGCTTTCGGATTCACCGTCCCAGTGAACGGTAACGCATACAATGTCGGAGGCATTCTTTGCACTCTCAACAAGCTGCTTCATCGTTCCGTCAAGCTCATCATCCGTTGTGCGATAATCGGAAAGGTCAAGGATTCCGATATCCGTATCCTCGGAAAGCTCGTAATCGCCGAGAGACTGGGTAATGCCTACAAACGAGACCTTGATTCCGTTTACTTCCTTAACCTGAGGCTTCATCATTTCTTCTTTGTTCTCATAGAGCCCGGTCAGAAGCGCACGGCTCTCATTGGCCTTAAAAAGCGCAATGTCGTTGATCACACCCGAAAGACCCATATCCATGATGTGATCGTTTGCCTGATTGAAAACGTCAAAGCCGAGGCCGATGAGCTTATCGAGCATTTGGTCGGGCGTGTTAAACGCAGGAGCTGCCGAAGGTTCGTTTTTGTCGTCCATAACGGTGTTCTGACTGATTACGGCGAGGTCGGATTTGGAGATAATCTCTTTGATTGAGTCATAAGCCGAGGAAAAATCATATCCGCTGCCGCCTCCCTTTTCGTTCGCCTGCGTATAAACTGTTTTGTATACCACGTTATCTCCGGCTATCATCAGTCTTGCGGTGCTTGCCGAACCCGGGTTTGACGGCTCGGCAGTTGTTGTTTCGGCATCCTTGCCGGTGTATATCGCACCGTTCTTGATTCTCGATTTATCAATAACAATCATCATTGCGCTGACAACAATCGCAATGCAGAGAATACAATTAAAAGCTATCAGAAAAACTTTTGACTTCGTCCATTTAAGGCTATCCTTCATATAAACATCTCCGTGAAAAAATTCTTTTTTATTTTATCACAAAGTTATTCTTTTTGCAACCACACAGCAGCTTTCTTTATAATACGGGATGAAATAAACAGCCGGAACGATAAATAGACAGCCCAAAAACCACGGCAAAAAGCTAAGCTTAAAGCGAACTATTTCATGAATATGACCGTCAAGCAGGTTTTTACTTTGTTTTATTGCCGTCCGTGCACCGAGCTTCGGGTTTGATGAGAAGAGATATTCTGCGATGAAATACTTTTGCATTGCAATGAAATAGAATACTGCTCCGCTGACTGACAGCAGAACTGCTCCGCCTGTCAAGGAAATAAAAAGATACAGCTCCAGCCCGCCTGTGCCGGAAAGATAGTAAACCGACCAGACAAGAATTGCCGCCGGGAGGAAAAATACGATTGCCCAAAGACTTTTGACGGTAAGCAATAATGCCTTGAAGTAAAAAGCACGCAGGGAATTCTTCGGCCTGAACCAGAAAAAAAGACGCTTCGTATAGTTCTTTTTGTTGGCTGTTATGCCGCCGTACCATGCTTTCTCACCGACCGAAACGGAGCTGTAAATCAAAAGTGCGGCAAAGCTCAGAATGACAAGGATGGCAAAAATCGCTATTGTAAATCCGAGGCCTGCATTTCTTAAAAGGTCGGAAACGAAGATAATGCCGAAGGTTAATGCCGTCATCAGAACACAAAAAATGAGGGGAAACAAGACTATTAACAAAGCTTTTATACGTTTTCCTTTAATGAACGCTTTGCTCTCTTGCTTGATCAATGAATTATTCATAATATCACCCATGGAAATTTTTGTCCGAAAATAATTGGTTTATTCACTAAGCTTGTTGCAAAAAAGGATTTGTCAGTGTATAATTGTTTCAAAGAAATTGAGGTGAAAATATGAGCAGCTTTGAGAAAATGATATCGCTTATAATACCGTTTTATAACTCGGAAAGCACTCTGCCGAGATGCCTTGCTTCGGTTGAAGGACAGAGCATTGATAAAAATTCGATTGAGGTTATTCTCGTCAATGACGGCAGCGACGACGGGTCTGCCGAAATTGCAAAGGATTTTGCGAGCAGAAACACGTTTGCGACGATTATAACACAGCCGCACGGCGGTTCGGCAGCGGCAAGGAACAACGGAATTACCGCAGCGAGGGGAAAATATATCGCTTTTCTCGATTCCGACGATATGCTTTCTGCCGACGCTTTGAAAAATTCTTTTGATTTCTTTGAAGAGAACGGAGAAAGAACGGACATTGCAGCTCTTAAGCTTGTTCCGTACACTAACTCAGGCAGAAAAAAGTGTGAGTTTAAGTATGAAAAACGAGCCTCGGATATATACGATTTGAATGAGGAGAGCAATAAATTCATTTGCCCGAACGGTGTGAATATCATCGTGAAAAACAGGGGAGACGAAAACATCCTTTTTGACAGCTCTGAGGACTGTGACCTCAAAGCGGCGGAGTTTTGCATCCAATGCGTAAGGGATAAAATGACGGTCGGGTATGTTGACGGCGCAGAATATTGCAAATTCAACAATCCGTCCGGCGAGAGCAAGGCTTTGAAATGCTCAATTTATTTTGACGTTTTTATTGGCAAGTGGGAGGATATTTTCGCAGGCTTTGACAGCGTTCCGGATTATGTTAAGTCTCTATTCGTTGAGGATATGCTCGGTAGAATTTCCGGCGACTATCTTCTGCCGTATCACATTGAGGGCGAAGCCTATCGTGAGGAAATCGGACGAATCGAAAAGCTTCTCGAGACGGTCGACGACGATATTATTATTAATTTCCCAAATGCACCTTTGATGAACAAATATTTTCTTGTTTCTATGAAATACAAGGGTGAGCTTGAAGCTGTTACCGGGGATAATTTAAGGCTTGTTCACGGTGCTGAGGTTTTATATGAAGCCGAGAGCGTAAAGCTTGTGCTGACGAAGTTCAAGGCCCGTGAAAGGGGCGTTGAGGTCTGCGGCTATATATCATCTCCGATATTTGATTATTGCAGAAAGCCGACCCTTCTTCTCAGGGAACGCAGCGAAACTATTCCGCTTGAAATCAGCGAATGTTCGTTCTGCTACGACGGGGCGAAGATAAGAAACAATACTGCCTGGGGCTTCAGAACAGTGATTGAGCCGGACAAGCGCAAGTCTTTTTCCTTTACAGTTGAGATAGGCGAGAGGTCGTACCCGGTCGATTTTGAGTGCGGCGAATGGGTTCCGTTCAATAAAAAAAGAAATACCTTTGTCATGAACGGCATAAAGTGCAGGATGAGCGATAGGTGCTTTGTACTCGAAAGTGCCGATAAAAAGGCTGAAAAGGCTTACAAAAAATCCGAGCTGAAAAGGTATCTCAAAGCAAACAAAAAAGTTTTTGCCGTTCGATTTATAAATTATCTTATGCCAAAAAAGCGGATCTGGCTCTACCACGACTGCAAGGGTGTCGGGGTTGACAATGCGTATTATCAGTTCGTGCACGATTTTGCAACTGACGACGGAGTTGAACGCTATTATGTCGTTAACGGTTCGATTGAGGCTGTAAAGGATAAGTTCACACCCGAGCAGCAGAAGAATCTTCTTGCGTTCCGCTCAACGAAGCATAAGCTGATGTATCTGAATGCAGAAAAGGTTATAACAGCTTTCATTGAAAAAGAAAACTACCTTCCTTATTTCAGCGATATTTATTCCGAATACATTGACCTTTTCTCGGGAGATGTTTATTATCTCCAGCACGGTGTTTTGCACGCACATCTTCCGTGGAAGTATTCATATGACAGACTTGATGTTACAGGCGAGGTCGTTTCTACGGATTACGAGGTGAAGAATTTTACCGAGAATTATTTCTTCCCCGAAGAGGCACTCGTCAAGAGCAAGATGCCGAGATACGATTATTTTGACGTTGACGAAAGCAAGTCAGAAAACGTTATCCTTTTTGCGCCGTCATGGAGAAAGTATTTAATCAGTCATAAGGGCGAGGGCGGCTGGTCGGCCGACAGGGATAAATTTATTCAATCGGAGTATTACAAAAAAACGCAGGCGTTTCTCAACAGCGACAGGCTCTCGGAAATCTTAGAGAGAAACGATTGGAGGCTTGAATTTAAACTTCACCCGATTTTTGCACCGTATAAGGATTGCTTTGAACTTAAAACGGACAGAGTGAAGTTTGCCGACGGCAGAGCCTCGGACGAATATAAAATCTGCATTACCGACTATTCGTCGTTTGTCTTTGACTTCGTTTACCTCAACCGTGCGATTATTTATTTCATGCCCGATTTAAAGGAGTTTAAGGCCGGTATGAATGATTACAGGGAGCTTGATATCCCGTTTGAAAAGGGCTTCGGCGAGTTCACACAAAGCGAAAGTGAGCTATGCTCCGCAATTCAGAAAATCATTGATAATTCCGGTGAGCCGATAAGTCCTTATAAAGAAAGGAACGCCGATTTCTTCTTTGATAAAGACAAAAATGCATGCGATAAAATATACGATTTTATTATTTCAAAATAATTTTACAAAAGCTTCTTTCATTAACGGGAGAAGCTTTTGTACATTTTACATGTTTTACATATCTTAAAAGCTATTTACATAACAAATTAAATGTATTATAATTAAACTATAAAATTGCTTTCAAGCAATGTTCAGAAAGGGGCAGTTCTATGCAAACATCAGCTGTTTCATCAGCATCTATTTTGGAACAACTCAACAGTACGCCCATGTATCTCATTTGCGGCGGAATTGTAGCGTTTGTTGCAATAGTATGCGTAATTTTCCTTGTGCGTGCCTATAAGGCCGGCGTTGCACTCGGAATGGACACAACAAAAATGAAGAGAGTGATTGTTTCGAGTGCGACCTTCTCTGTTTTGCCGAGCGTCGGCATTCTTTTGGGTGTTATCGCTCTTTCGGGCAGTCTCGGAATTCCGTGGCCGTGGCTTCGTCTCTCTGTCATAGGTGCCTTGCATTACGAGACACAGGTCGCTCAGGCGGCGGCCGAGCAGGTCGGTATGTCAAAGCTTTCCGCAGCGGAAATGACGCCTAAATCCTTTGCTACCATCGCATTGCTCATGAGCATATGTATAATGTGGGGCATGATACTTTCGATATTCTTCAATAAAAAATATTCAAAGAAGCTCGGTACGGACGGCGGAAGCTCAAAGGCAGGCTTCGGCGACAGGGCTATGACGGCTATGTTCATCGGCCTTGTCAGCGCATATATCGGCAGCTATATCGGCTCGTTCGTTTCCGGTAACGGAACATTCACCTTCACCGGCGATTGGCTTCCGCTGGCGCTTGTGGAATTTAAACCTATTCCCCAATCATGCCATGCAGCATGAGATAAAATACTATTTGTCTAAACAGAATATATATGGGCTTCCTCTTGACTGTCGTAAAACTTATACCAAGAGCGACTGGATCATGTGGACAGCAGCCATGGCTAAAGACAAAAAGACCTTTCTCAAGTTTGTCAGCCCCATCTACAAATACATAAATGAAACACCGTCTCGGGTACCTATCAGTGATTGGTCTGAAACCATTTCCGGTAAGATGGTGGGATTCAAAGCTCGATCTGTAATCGGGGGCTATTGGATGAAGGTATTAGCAGATAAATTAAAGAACAAAGAATATGAATAAAATGACAATGTTTTTGCTGCTGGGCATATTGGTATTTCCCATTTGCTCAGCAACAAAGGCGATATCAGCATTATCTACGACTTCTACATTTAGGACTTATAAAAATCCGGTAATAGACACGAGTTTGCCTGATCCCTCAATAATTAAAGCCCATGATGGATATTTCTATCTCTACGCAACAGAAGATATCCATAATCTACCTATCTATAAGTCCAAAGATCTAATACATTGGTCATTTGTAGGAACAGCCTTTACAAATGAGACCCGTCCTTCATTTGTCGAGAAAGGTAATCTTTGGGCTCCTGATATTAATTATATTAATGGTCAATACGTGCTTTACTATTCAATGTCAAGATGGGGAGAAGAATGGAAGTGTGGCATCGGAGTTGCGACTTCTAACAATCCGGAAGGTCCATTTATTGATCACGGGAAACTATTCCTCAGTTCAGAAATTGGAGTGCAAAATAGTATTGATGAATTTTTTGTCCGGGATCATGGTCATAATTATCTTTTCTGGGGGAGTTTCCATGGCATTTACTGTATAGAACTTTCTGCAGATGGACTCTCGATTAAATCTGGTGCAAGAAAGAAACAGATTGCCGGCAGTTTTATGGAGGGAAGTTGCATCCTAAAGAAAAATGGTTATTATTACTTAATAGGTTCCAATGGTACTTGTTGCGAAGGACTAAAAAGTACATATCAATTGACTGTTGGTAGATCAAAACATCTTTTAGGTCCCTATATCACCCGACAAGGAAAATCTTTATTACAAAATCATTTCACGGTTCTCCTCCATAAAAATAACCAATTTGTTGGTACGGGTCATAATTCTGAAATAATTGTCGATAGTGAAGGACAAGACTGGCTTCTATACCATGCCTTTATGAAAGATGATCCTGACGCAGGAAGAGTGATCCTTTTAGACCAACTAAAATGGTGTAACAACTGGCCATATATTGAGAATGACTCCCCTTCACTCAAACATAAAATCCCTCTATTTAAACATAACTAATACAACAATGCATAGAAGTATTCGCTTATATTTAATTCTCTTCTTTCTGTGGGTTAGCCATGTCTGCTATGGTTCCAATTATCGATTCCAGCATTTAACAAGTATGCAAGGGCTACCTAATATGCAAGTGGAATCATTGGCTGAAGATGATAAGGGAAATATATGGATAGGAACTCGCAATGGTCTTGCAAAATATGATGGATATAGTATTTATACTTACTATCATGATGACAATCGTTCCAATTCGCTAAGACACAACTTTATTCATGAATTATTTTTTGATTCTCATAAACGATTATGGATTTGCACAGAAGCTGGCATATGCCGATATCGCCCGGATACTGATGATTTTGAGAGCTATCGTGATAATAACCAATTTTATAGTTGTATAGCAGAAAATAAAAAAGGACAGGTATTCTTTGGGGGAGATCATCTTTCTCTTTATGACGAGAAGGATGATCTATTTAAGACATATCCTACATTAAACAGCAGTAGAATCTCTTCTTTAGCCTTCGATAAACAAGGGAATCTTTTTGTTGCATCAAGCTCTTCTGTCTATTTCTTCAACGCATCCATGACAAAAATTACCCAAGTTAATAAGAAATACTATGAAAATTGTCTAACAGAACATAACATTATTATGCCATTATTCTTTGACTCGGCAGGAAGGCTATGGTTGGGACGTAATGGTCAAGGATTAATGTGGATTAACCTTAAGACAGGAATGCACCATATCTTTGCTGGAAAAGATATTTCAGACAGGATTGTCCGTACTATTACTGAGGATAAGTCACACAACATGTGGATTGGAACGGAAAAAGGCATAACGATCATCCATCCTAATGGTCAAAGAGAAATTCTCCGTTATAATTTTCAAGATGATAAAGGCTTAAGCGACAATGCTATTTACACAATCCTTTGCGATAGAAACCAAAATATTTGGATAGGATCGTATTTCGGAGGTGTAGATGTTCTTATGCGAAATAATGCTCAGTTCCTTTACTTTGAGCCTGGGCAAGGAAGTTCCAATATTAAGGCTCGTGTCCCGCGAATGATGGTTGAAGTTTCTCCTAAAGTATATTGGATTGCAACAGAGGATGGAGGTATCAATATCTACAATGCCACATCTAAAACATTTAGAGCTGTTAATAGCATCCCAAATTTAGGTACAAATATTCATGCATTATTTGTATCACCGAGGAGTAATGAAATATGGATCGGAACACGTTTCAATGGACTATTCCGCTATAATCTATCAACTCATAGAACAATTCGTTATCTTCGCTCAAATGGACTTTCTTCCGAAGGCATCTTTTACATAGCACAGCAGCATAACGGTCGTATTTGGGTAGCGACAATGGAAGGATTGAGATATTATGATGCAAAAAAGGACTATTTCTTCCCTACTAAGAATGCCACTCTAAACCGTACGTTTGTCTATTCTCTATTTGTAGATAAAGATGATAATATTTGGGTTGGGACAGCTGCATTTGGCATTTTCAAGATTGATGGAAAGAATGGGAATGTTACCAATATCAGGAAAAATGGGAGAAATGGATTAAAAGATAATTATATAATCCATATATATCAAGATTCGCGGGGAACCATCTGGATTGGTACAAATAATAATGGACTTCAATATATTGATAAGAAAACTGGTAAAATTTGCTCTTTCAAAGATGATTTTATGTTAACAACGTGTACTATTTGCGGAATTGTTGAGAGCCCGATCGGTTGCCTTTGGATTTCAACCAGTCAAGGTTTATATCAATATAATCTTACAAAGCATTCAACTATTAGATTTTCATCAGAGAACGGATTACCTGTCAATCAATTTAATTATGAATCTATATTAGCTACAGCTTCTGGGGATTTATTGTTAGGTACTATAAATGGGCTAATAACTTTTAATCCCAAACGTGTAACGAGTAAGGAAGGACCTTTTATGGTTCATTTTAAGGAATTAGCCATTAATAGTAAGAAAATATCAGTTGGGATGGAAAATTCTCCTTTAGAAAAAAATATTGATAACACAAAAGTCTTAAAACTAAAATATGATGAGGCACGGTCATTCTGCATAGAATATGGGGTTATCATACCTGGTAATACAACATCTATACAATATCAAGTATGGGTAAAAGGTATCGACTCCGGATGGCGTAATGTTGGGACAGAACGGCGCTTTTATGGCTATAATGTCCAACCAGGATCCTATTATCTACAAGTACGTGCAAATAATTCTAATTATGGATGGGACCGTTGCCCTGTCAAAACCATTAAAATCGTTGTCCTCCCGCCTTTTTATCGCTCAATTTGGGCCTATTTAATTTATTTCACAATTCTTGGAGGGCTAGTTTATCTCGTATTTCGTTTTTTCTCTATCCGAATGCAAGAAAGGAATGCTGTGAAAATGGCAAAAATGGAAAAAGAGAAAATTGAAGAGATTGATAGGGTAAAATTCAATTTCTTCACGACAGTATCCCATGAACTAAAAACTCCGCTTTCTTTAATTGTTGCCCCTTTAAAGAGTATTTCTCGTAAAAGCCTTGATGAACAATCAATAAATCATTTGAACATGGCTATCAAAAATACTCAAAAGATGGAAGGTCTGATTAATGAGTTAGTAACATTTAATAAAGTAGAAACCGACAACTTTCCGTTCTATGTTCAAAAGGGAAATCCCTTGGAATTTATAGAGTTAGCATCTAAACCATTCCATGAAGCATGCGGACATAAGGATATACAATTTAGTGTTGACTGTGAGAATAATGGTGAGGAAGTCTGGTTTTCTCCTTCCTATATTGAGCGTATAATCAACAATCTACTTTCAAATGCTCTAAAATTTACAGATAAAGGTGGAAAAATCACTATAAAAGCCTTCATAACTAGTTACGAAAAAAATCCATACACCTATTTGATAATCAAAGTAAGCGACACAGGTATAGGTATTGCCAAAGAAGAACAAGAAAACATTTTCGATAGATATTACCAAACCAAACGTGGTTATAACGTCAATAATAAAGGATGGGGGATAGGGCTCGCTCTAGTTAAACGACTTGTAGAAATTCATAAAGGAAAAATTTCAGTGGAAAGCGAAATAGGTGCCGGTAGCATCTTCACGGTTTCGCTGAATGTTTCTCCAAATGCATTTGACACAAAAAACCTTATCACTAATGATAAAGCAATTATCCCTGTGAGCCAATACCAATTTTCCTTCCCCCAAATTGATTTTGATGGACATCAAAATTTAGAATTAAGCTCTGGAACGTCTGAAGCAAAAAGAACAATATTGATTGTGGAAGACAATGTGGACATGCTGAATTTCCTGGAAAATTATTTTCAGTCTAAACAATACAATGTTTTTACAGCAACTAATGGAAAGCAAGCATTTGAAGTAGCACTTAAAGAAACAATAGATTTAGTCATATCCGATATAATGATGCCAGAAATGGACGGAATAGAACTCTCTAAAACACTTAAAAAGAACATGGAGACTTCTCACATTCCCATTATTTTACTAACTGCCAAAAATGAATCTTCTGACGTTGTTATAGGCTATCAAAGTGGTGCAGAAGCCTATGTATCAAAGCCTTTTGACCCTCAGATTTTAGAATTACAAGTTAACAACATTTTATCTTTGATTAAGAATCGCCAAAAGGAGATTGTAAATCTTCAAGAAGGAGAAGACATAAATTCTACCTCTTTAAGCGAGCTGGACAAGGAATTCATTCATAAAATAAATAAACTCGTTGATGAAAATATTGATAATAGCGATTTCGCTATCATAGATATTACCAAATGTTTAGGAGTAAGTCGTAGCTTATTACATACCAAAATGAAAAATTTGATGAATATCTCCATGGGGGATTACATCTGTCCGATAATGAAGACCCTCAGATGCCGCAAGATACATTGTTTCTGAGACTGCTTATCGAACTGGATTTTCAGACCCAAACTATTTTTCAAAAGCATTCAAGAAAGCCATGGGTATTAGCCCCTCAGAATTCTGTAATCACATAAAATGAATTGACATGCACAAAAACACCTTATATAAAGACAATCTTACTATAAGAGAAATACTTTTTTTGATAATTTTGCCTTGTCATTATTAATTTGACAAGGCAATTTTATAAAACATAACAAAAAAAATTTATGAACAATTTATCTAAATTCATAATTTATCTATGCTTACTGACTACTTCAGAAGCAATGCGAGCTATAGATATTAAGTCATATATTATGCTCAAAGAGCCTGGAAACAAATCCGTTACATACCAATTGACAGAATATAATGGCAAATTAGTAGCAATGGATAAGACATTACCGGTAGAGATCACTTGGGAATTGAATAATAATGGCAAAGAAAAGATCTTATGCACTACTATTAAAGCCCTTAAAAAAGTTTATTTCAATTTTGGTTTAGAAGTACCTACCGAGTTTGATACAAATGATTGCGATTTCTACATGCCGGGATTTTGGTATCACAAGAATCTTCGATCCCCTCAAAAGGCTCCGTCATTTTATGCTTCAAAAAGTTGGAATGTGCGAGAAGATCGCCTATCTAGCCCAATTACTGGAGTCTTTGACAACAAAACTGGAGAATCTCTAACAGTTGCGCGCAAATTAGATAAAGGAGAGGATGCCTTAACTGTAGCATTAGATGGAGAAGTTATTCTGTCCGGCAAAACATCTATAGGATATTTGGGGTTTAACAACGAAACTGGCAAAGCAAAATTAACCTTTGGGTATCCATATATCGAAACTCCCAAAAGATATATACGAAAGTTGACACTTACCCCAGCAATATACACATTTGAAAAGTTGAACCCTGGAGAAAGTAAAAGTATTACTTGGATAATTTACGAAGATGAAGCAAAAGATTTCGGGCAATATGTTTGTAAGACATGGACCAAAAGCTTCGATCTCTATAAGCCGATACCATTACCTGTTCAATTTACGGGTGAAGACGTCAAGACTCAATTAACTAATTATTTCCATAATTCATTTGTTGAAAGATATAAATTAAAATTTAACTCAGGTATTTCCTTACGGACTAGCAACTGCATACCCGCATCTGAAATGGAAATAGGATTTTGCGGCCGCGTTCTTTTAAATGCATTCAATGAAATTGAATATGGTTGGCAACATAGTGATAATAGTCTCGTAATTATGGGAAATAAGATATTTCAAAGTTTCTTGGATTATGGATTCACGGACAATGGCTTTATTTATGACCATATTTGGTATGATCGCAAAGTCCCTTATGAGGATAAACACTCTATACGACAACAATCCGAGGCTATCTATGCAATCCTCCATTTTCTAAAATATGAAAAGGATCATGGTAGGAAACACCCAGAATGGGACAAAAAAGTTATTAGCCTTCTCAACAATTTTGTCAAAATGCAAAATATAGATGGAAGTTTTGCACGTAAATTTAAAGATAATGGAACAATTATTGACTCTAGTGGAGGTAGTACGCCATCAGCAACGGTTCCTCTCATTATGGCATATAAATACTATGGAATAAAAGAATATTTTTATGCCGCTAAACGTACTATCGATTATCTCGAAAAAAATATCATTTCAAAGAGTGATTATTTCTCATCTACTTTGGATGCAAACTGTGAAGATAAAGAAGCTGCTATTAGTGCTGTCACGGCAACCTACTACATGACGCTTGTATCAAAGGGGAAAGAACGGCAACATTATTTAAACCTTTGTAAGCAGGCAGCTTATTTTGCCCTTTCCTGGTATTATTTGTGGGATGTCCCATTTTCAGAAGGACAAATGTTAGGAGATCTCAATTTTAAAAGTCGAGGATGGGGGAATGTATCCGTTGAGAATAATCACATTGATGTGTTTGTTTTTGAATTCCCCTCTATTCTTAACTGGCTAGGGAAAATAACTGGGGAAAAACGCTTTACACAAATGTATCAAGTAATCTATAGCTCTTTAAATCAGTTGCTTCCGACAAAGGACAAACTCTGTGGGATAAGTACGCCTGGCTTCTATCCTGAAGTGGTTCAACATACGACATGGGACTATGGCAAAAATGGGAAAGGGTTTTATAATACTTATTTTGCACCAGGATGGACAACAGCATCCTTATGGGAGCTTTATTCTCCCGACCGCACTACAAACTTTTTTAAATAAACGAGTGGTCATGAAAAATCATTATATAATTATTATAGGATCTCTATTGTTTTTGGCTCCTTTGACTTTAAGGTGTATGCCAAAGAATCTTCTTACGGAAAGAAAAGGGAATGACAACAATTCCTCCAGATATATTAAAACAACAATTAATTTAGCAGATCCTACAATTTTTGAAGATCACGGAACTTACTACCTATACGGTACCAGCTCTGATGATGGCTTCCTTGTTTACTGCTCAACCGATCTAAGTAAGTGGATAGGTCCCATTGGCGCTAATGCTGGAGGATTCTGTTTAAGCAAGGGAGATAGTTTCGGTACTAAAGGTTTTTGGGCACCACAAGTATTTAAATATCGAGGTAAATACTATATGGCATATGTAGCAAATGAACAGTTAGCCATAGCAACTGCAGATTCTCCCAAAGGTCCTTTTAAACAAAGTACATTGTCCCACATTCCAGCTCAAACCAAAGAAATTGATCCTTTTATCTTCTTTGACGATGATGGTAAGATTTATATGTTCCATGATCGGTTAATCAACGGAAACCACATATATGTAGCGGAAATGGATTCTGATTTAAACGTCTTAAAAGAAGGAACGGCCAAAGAGTGTATCAGCATTTCAGAGAGTTGGGAAAACACAGAGAAAACATCCTGGCCTGTCATAGAAGGTCCAACAGTATT
>ENA-OOSJ01000120-OOSJ01000120.1-human-gut-metagenome-genome-assembly--contig:-NODE-120-length-15691-cov-1.484779_pt1 | contig 15691 bp, 12 predicted proteins | sample MGYA00241311_ERZ501217 | MGnify/ENA primary metagenome ERZ501217 (study PRJEB25962, sample SAMEA2042500) | human gut metagenome | biome: human gut; feature: human-associated habitat; material: faeces... | reverse complement strand
CTTCCCCTTCTTTGGCTGTCGCCCATACATAACCGCCATGATCCTCAACAATTTTTTTGACAATGGATAATCCGATACCACTGCCGCCCTGCGCCGAGTTCCGGGAAGCATCCGTGCGGTAGAACCGCTCGAAGATCTTCTGCAGATCCTTCTGCGCGATTCCCTTGCCGTTGTCCTCGATCTCTACCCGGATAGCATCCACTTCGTCGAGAATACGGATATCAATGTGCCCATTCGGCTTGTCCATATATTTTACGCTGTTACTGATAATATTATTGATGACCTTCTTCATCTGCTCCGGATCCGCAATGACCACGGTATCGGGAGATACCAAATTCGAATAGTTCAGCTTGATACCCCGCTGCTCCAGATCCAGTCCGACTTCTTCCACACAGTCGCCGAAATAATCCGCCACGTTGATCCGGTGGAAATTGTACGGGATCCGGTTATTATCAATTCCGGAATAAGTGGTCAGCTCGTTGATCAGCCGATCCATATCAATGGCTTTATTGTAGATGGTCTTGATGTATTTATCCATCTTCTCCGGCGTATCTGCCACACCGTCCATGATTCCTTCCACATAACCCTTAATGGCTGTGATAGGGGTCTTCAGATCATGGGAAATATTGCTGACCAGCTCTTTGTTCTGCTTCTCATGCTGGGTGTTCTCTTCCGTGGATTCCTTCAGCCGTAAACGCATGTCCTCATAATTGCGGTAGAGATCACCGATCTCACCCCTGGCATCTGTCTCCAGAACATAATCAAAGTTGCCTTCCTTGATCTTGCGCATTGCCACATTCAGCTCATTGATGGGCTCAAATACGCCCTTGTGGATCCACTGGGTCAGCATCAGGCTGGTGAAGATCAGGATCACTATGATAGCCACAAACATATCGATCAGCAGATGTCTCGAGATCAGCGAATTGACCTTCGTGACGATAAATACGCTGCCCGGTGTTCCATCCCGGAAAGTGAAATCAATCTGTTTTACATACTTCTCCAGTTCATTGTAGAAATATCCGCTGTCATCCGACAGATTCTCTTCACCGTAGGCAGGCAGTTTTTCAAAAATCTTCTGTGCGGCATCTTTATTGCCGGCATAATACATCTTATCACCTTTTCTTACAATAATGTAAGTAGACTTCCGCGATACCTCCTCATTGATATGATCCAGATATTCTTTATCTTCCAGCCTGCTGCTGTCTTCCTTCGCCTGATCCAGCAGCACATAATACGCCTGATCCGTGGTATTGGTGAATTCCCTGAAATTCTCCGACATCATGGAATAATCAATATCCGTCAGGCTGAGACCCTGAGAGTAATTCATCAGGTAAATAGCAATCATTACAAAAGCCATGATCGTCAACAATAACGGAAGTAATATAATACTTATAAATGTTACACGAAGTCTGGTTTTAAATTTCATATTACTCTTGCCTTTCAGCAACCTGCAAACTTTCCGTTACTTTAGTGCCGTGTATTTCTGTACACGTTGTAACACAAGTTTGCGCATGTTAATTTATACTTTACTTTCGCTCATTATAGCATGATTCCCACCTCCTGTGTATAAAGGAAGCAAGAATATCATTAAAAAAATATAAACAAAATTTTTTCATTTTTCTGTTGACATTATTCTCGCATCATGTATAATAAACTTATAAGAAACAGTAATCATTACTATTATTGAGAAAGGAGCTTTTCATGGCACTGAAACGAAGCAGACAACGGGAAATGATCAAATCCTTTCTCATGGGACGCAAGGATCATCCTACCGCTGATGTGATCTATTCTAATCTGAAGCAGCAGGATCCGAACTTAAGTCTCGGTACCGTCTACCGTAATTTGACACTTTTGTCAGACATGGGAGAAATCTTACGACTCCGGGTCGGTGACGGTGTTGACCATTTTGATGCCGATACTTCCGAACATTATCATTTCGTGTGTACGGAATGCGGAAGCGTTATTGATCTGGACATGGATAGTATTGATTCCATCATGGAGGCCGCCGGAGAGAGATTTGACGGCCGGATCCGGGGACATGTCACTTATTTCTACGGCTCTTGTCCCGCCTGTACCAGGGTTGCTACGGAGTCCTAGTTTTCTAAATGAAAACTGGCTTCGTTCCATAATATATTTGTGCTGATAAAGCACACGCAAAAAGAGAAAACTAAAAACAAAACATTTCATTAGAGAAAAGGAGAAAAAATTATGGCAAAGTATGTATGTCAGGTATGTGGTTATGTTTATGAAGGTGATGCGGCTCCCGCAGAGTGCCCCATCTGTCACGCTCCCGCTTCCAAGTTCACCAAGCAGGAGGAAGGCAAGACCTGGGCTGCTGAGCATGTAGTAGGTGTAGCAAAGGGTGCTCCCGAGGATATCATTGCTGATCTGCGTGCGAACTTCCAGGGTGAATGCTCTGAGGTTGGTATGTATTTGGCAATGGCAAGAGTTGCTCACAGAGAAGGTTATCCCGAGATCGGTCTGTACTGGGAGAAGGCTGCTTACGAAGAAGCTGAGCACGCTGCAAAATTCGCTGAGCTGTTAGGTGAAGTCGTAACCGATTCCACCAAGAAGAATCTGGAGATGAGAGTAGATGCCGAGAACGGCGCTACCGCAGGTAAGTTTGATCTGGCTAAGAGAGCCAAGGCTCTGAACCTGGATGCTATCCATGATACCGTTCATGAGATGGCTCGTGATGAGGCTCGACATGGCAAGGCATTTGAGGGTCTGTTAAAGAGATACTTTGGCTAAGCTACAAGCCATGCAAGGATAAAATAAAAAGTCACTGGGAGGACATTTATGTACTTCCAGTGACTTTTTATTTTGAACTTATACGGCGACAGCCGTCCATGAGCAAGTCACGCAGTGACTGCGAATGGGTTGCATGGCGACAGCCTTAGGAACGCGCCTGCCCTTATACGGTTCCGGAGATCACCAGCGTGCTGACGCCGGGGTTGATCCCCCACGCTCCCGTAACGGGATCCTGGGTGTAAGTCGCTGCGGGTACGGTAATACCTCCTGCAGTTCCGGTAAATAATCCGGTAGTCGTATCATACGTATAGTTTGTTCCCTCTGCCCATGCAGCCCCATTAAAATTCACAGACAGATTCTCCAATACAGGATTAAAGGTATCCGTGATCACGACACCGGTAGCTGCATCTGCTGCCGTATTCCCCAGATTCTGTATCAGGAACGTATACGTCAATGTTCCATTCTCTGTCACGGGTACGGGACTGACGGACTTTGTGATCGTAAGAAGCGGTCCGCTTACCGCATTTACTGTCTCGTTCACAGTAACAGGAGTGACCCCTGCCCCGGCAATCGTCGCCGTATTCGTAATGGAAGCCTCTGCTGCCAGCGGTGCATAAGAGTTCACCTCAGCCTCATAGGTAAGTGTCACATTACCTCCCGCAGGCACGGTAATTCCCGTGATTGTCAGAGGAGGGCCTGCCGTTACAGCCGGTGTTGCCTGTAAAATTCCGTTTGCATAGTATTTTACGGTCCCCGGAATATACGTCAGAGGTGTCAGTTCTCTGGTATTAAACAAATACTCTCCCAGATTATCCGTTACTGTAATTCCATTAAATGCTGTAGTGCCTGAGTTCACAATGCTGATCACATACGTCACATTTTCATTCTGCCCGTAGGTATCCCGCACTGCTGTCTTGGTTGCAGACAATACCTCCGTGATCTCACCCACTGCTATATTGGAGTTTGTAATCTCATTTCCATAGCGAAGCTGTGCCTGATTTGTAAATCTAGCCATATATTTTTGTATCCTTTCATTGTATTTGGATTTACTATAATATATGACTGTTTTTAAGAAAGTTGACGGATTCTGTCACCGCATTTCTTGACTTTCCTCTTCTACCTCCGTATGATGGAATCACAAGCATTCACTTGCGCTGCCCCGGAAAACAATGAGGATTCAACATGAAGAAAAAAGTATTTAACATCATCCAGATCGGTGACAAAAGTAACCGTCTGAGCCGGCTCTTTGATATTTTTATTGCTATCGTTATCTGTGCAAATATTCTGGTGACTTTTCTGCAAACCTTTGATGAGCTTGCTATTTTATTTCCGGCATTTCACGTGATCGAGGTTATCACTATTCTGATCTTCTGTGTGGAATATGTCCTGCGGATCTGGACTGCGGACTATTTATATCCTGATAAAAGCGAGTTCCGCTCCCGGCTGCGGTTTCTGATCTCCTTCGACGGGATCATCGATCTACTGACAATTTTACCTTTTTTCTTCCTGTCAGGCATGGTCATCTTCCGGATGCTGCGAGTAGCGAGGATCTTCCATCTGTTCCGCCTGAATGCCCGGTATGATTCCTTCAATGTCATCACTACGGTATTGTATGAAAAACGCAATCAGATCATTTCCTCCGTATTTATCGTCCTGATCCTGATGCTCGCCAGCAGTCTGTGCATGTACAGCGTGGAACATGATTCCCAGCCGGAAGTATTCCGCAATGCCTTCAGCGGCATCTGGTGGAGCATGTCAACGCTGCTCACCGTAGGCTACGGTGACATCTATCCCATCACCACGCTTGGCCGGATCATGGCGATCTGTATTGCCTATCTCGGTGTCGGTGCCGTGGCTATCCCCACCGGTATCATCAGTGCCGGCTTTGTGGAACAGTACCAGCGCAAAAGCAGTCTCTCTAATATTAAAGAAGCAGATATTCATGAGATCGCCGAGATATTCGTAGATAAACGTTTCGCCGGCAAATCCGTGGAAGAAATGGAAGAGGCAGAACAGGTCACGATCTTCCTCATTCTGCGGGAGGATCTGTCCATTCTGCCTCAAAAAGATACGATATTAAAGTTAAATGACATCATTGTCATTCGTGGGGAGAATAATTAACTCCTTCTGTTTCCCCTTATTTCATGCTTAATTCCGCAAATGCAGGCAATGACGGCTGAGGGGATACCGGCAATGTCTGATACCAATATGCAACTGAAGTATAATCGTCATACCTGGGAGATGCCAGACTCATATTATCAAAAGTCATACGGAAATTTTTCTTAAAGTATATGGGATCTGCAATATGAAATCTGTATAACATGAACCTTTGCTGCGTATTATATCTTTCCGTATTTTGTCCCAAGACAGAATACATTCCGCTGTACAATGCACTATAAGTTTGATATTTATGTATTTCCTGGTCATTTCCAAACGCATAGGATCCACCAAAATAGTCCTCTGTGCCGGTATAATGTACAGATGGATATCTGTCATCATCCACATACATTCTGGCTTCTCCTTCCACCCAACAGTGGTTGGTACCATTCAAGCCCACAGATAAAGTTACTCCAACAAATTTTCCTCGGCCGTTGATCTGATCGATGACTGTATATGCACGACCCTTTTGTACCGGGTGTTCTTGTCTGTAAGCAGCATGAAAATATCCGATATTTTCCGGCTGCTTTTTTCTTTTTCCGGCTACTACATAATATAGTATCTGCTTTTCTACTCCGATATTAGTAATTGTTATCTTGCAATGACTATGAAACGGCATTCTCCAATAACAATTGTAACCTCTTGCCGGAGCTACCATAATCATGGAGGAATTTAAAAATGGATAGCGTCCCTCAACATCCCGCATGTTTTCGCAATAAGCACAACCAAAAAAGGCAGGTAATGGGCTTTCTACAGACGGAATTTCTGAATTTTCCCAATAAATACGAATAATGCAGCCATGATTTATTACTCCTGTAAACCACATATGATCAATCTCACCGGGACCGTCTATTTCCGCTATTGTAACCGTTTGTCCGGGCTCCATATAAATCTTGGGAGAAAGTTTTGTACAATCCCCTCCTCGACCACCGCCTTCTTTTGTTCCTGTTTGATTTTCTGCTGAAAATACGAAGCTTTCCGCATCATCAAGAAAATAATAATCGTCCATTACTCCTATATCCACCTTTCTTTTTTGCTGTTCTTTAACCTTTCAATCCTGAAGTGGCAATTCCTTCTACAAAATAATCTTGTGCTACAAAATACAAAATAAGCGGAGGCAAAATAGAGATAACCGACATTGCCATAATGTTGTTCCACGCCACGGTTCCCGCCGTATTATCCACGGCCATACGAAGTCCCAGTGATACCGGATATTTTCTTACACTATTGATATAGATTAAGTCTGTGAAAAAATCATTCCATGTCCACATAAATCGAAAGATAATCACAGAAAAAATCGCTGGTTTGCACAATGGTGTCAAGATCTGAACCAGAATCTGAAGAGAATTACATCCATCAATTTTGGCTGCCTCATCAATCTCTTTTGGAATTCCCCGAAAAAACTGGATCATCATAAATACAAAGAATCCTTTCGTTGCAAAAAGGCTGGGAACAATTAACGGATAGTATGTATCAATCCAGCCAAAAGAACGGAACATTACATACGTAGGAATTGTCAGTACCGATGCGGGAACGATCATAGTCGATATCATCATCATAAAAAAGACCTTTTTTAATGGAAATCGAAATCTCGCAAATCCATAAGCTACTAATAATACTGATATCACTGTAAAGATCACTACAGGTACCACAATCAGAAAACTGTTTTTAAAAAAAGTGGCAAATGTATAATCTCCCACCGCTTTCCATCCATCTCTGAACGCCTGAAAATTATATACTGTAGGAATTAGGTCAATACTTTTAAAAATCTCATCATTCCTTTTAAAGGCGGAGGCTAACAACCATAATAACGGATAGATCATTACAAATCCTATTCCTGCCACCAGAACATGTATCCAGATTTTATTTTCTTTTTTCTTTTTTCTGTATCCATGCACACGTTTCATCAAAAATCTCCTCCGTCCTCATAATAAGTCCAGTAAGCTGATGATTTGAATACCAGCATTGTAAACAACATAATGATCACAAATAATATCCAGGAAAGTGCAGACGCATATCCTGTTTTGAAATATTTAAAAGCACTGTTATACAAATGAATGGCAAAAACGTAGGTTGCATTCAACGGTCCTCCTCCGGTAATGACAAAAGGTGCCGTGAAATCCTGAAATGCATTAATCAACTGCATAACAAGATTAAAAAATATAATAGATGAGATCATGGGCAATGTAACTGAAAAAAATGTTCTGATTTTTCCCGCTCCGTCTACTTTCGCTGCATCATACAGTTCTGCCGGAACTTGCTTCAAGCCTGCCAAAAATAATACCATGGAGGAACCAAATTGCCAGATTCCCAATAATGCTACCGTTCCCAATGCATGTTTGGGACTTCCCAACCAGTCTACGGGAGCAATTCCAACAACTGCTAAAATCATATTTACAATTCCATCTCTTCTAAATAAGAAACGCCACAATACAGAGATTGCTACACTGCCTCCCAAAATGGAAGGCAGGTAGTAAATTGTTCGATAGAATCTCATTCCCTTAATATTCTGGTTCATCAGAACCGCTACAAACAGTGCTGCTGCCAGTTTTGCAGGAACAACCATAAATACGTATTTAAAAGTAGTAACCAGAGATGGAATTGCTAAACGGTCCGATGTAAAAATCTCAATATAATTATCCAGACCAACCCATTTAGGTTCATTTGCAATAGAAAAATCCGTAAAGGAATAATATAATGAAGATGCCAACGGATATAATGTAAAGACCAAAAATCCGATTAACCATGGCATAATATAAATTAATCCAATATATTTTTCTTTTTTCAAATGTTTTCACTCCATTCTGTATTTACTGATGACTATTTTTAATTTTGTCTATAATTATTGCATTCTGTTCCATCAATTTTTCTGCTGCATCTGCAGGTGAAGTTAATCCGAATCCTACTTCCTGGATGATTTCCATCATGGTAGCCTGTGCATCTCCCGTAGACACATTTGTATATTCCATACTTCCAAGACTGTTTGCATGATCAATAACTTCTGAACTTTCCGCAGATAACAGTCCTGCATCTACCAATGCAGTTCTTGCTGTGTTAGATGCTGGTACACCACGACACTCCTTTAACAATACTGCTGCTTCCGGATCATTTAACATCCAATTCAGGAACTTTGCTGCCTCTTCCTTATTTTCGCAGGATTCGGGAATTGAGTATATTTGTGCAGGATTCATAAATAATCCTGATGCCTTTCCATTCTCCATCACCGGAAATGTTCCAATATGAATGTCTAATGTATTACTAACACTCATTGAGTTTTTATCCGAAGTCCAGCCAAGACAGATTCCAAGACGTCCATCTGTCCATGCCGGATCTTCATATTTTTTGGAATCATATACGCTGCTGATTTCCAACGGCTGTAAAATCCCATTATCAATCCAGCTTTTATACAATGTAAAAGCTTCTGTCCAATCTTCTTTGGTATAGGGCATATTGTAGTCAGAATCAATCCAAAATTCTCCTGTTTTCTGCGCAAGATACCATAACATGATATTACGGATATCCGCAGAACCCGCATTTAATAAATAATAGTCTGGATTCTCTTCATGGATTTTCTTTCCATACTCCAGAAATTCATCCCATGTCCACTGTTGTGTCATATCAAGACCAAATTTATCCGTAAAATCTTTGTTATACAGTAAAGTATTGGTACTGATTCCCGTCAAAAGACCAAGTACCTTATCATCAAAGCGAACCGGACTTATAGCAGACTCATCAAAAGCATCTAATTCTATTTCCGACATATCCCGCAGATCAGCCAAAAGGTTTTGGTCTGCTAACGCCGGCATATCAACCCAGTTAATCTGAACTACATCTGCAGCGGTATTTCCCGCAAGCTGCGTAATTACCTTCTGCATATATCCGTCAAATCCGCTATACTCAGCCTCAATTGTTACATTAGGATTCAGGCTCTCATATTTTTCGATTGCTGCCAGTGTGGCCTGATGTCTCTCTTCACCACCCCACCAGGAAAATCTGAGAACTACCTTATCTCCGTCTCCCGTATTCTCTGTGGAAATACTTCCTTCTTCCTTTGTCTGTGCGACGGTTGCATCATTTGTTGATCCCGTTTCTGATCCACATCCGGTAAGCATCCCTGCCATGATACTTACTGCCGTCATCATTGCAATTACTTTTTTCTTCATACTTGTAACCCTCCTATTTGATGAATGCATTTGTTATAAATGCTAGCTTTATTTTATCTTCTTCACTTTTGAAAAAATAGGTAGCTGGCTTATTGTTTTATATCATTTTTTTCTATCAATTTTTAACCATCTGTCTTTTTTTGACAATAATACGAATCTATCTTTTAAAATCTCAAATATATATATATAATAAATAAGATATCACACGATTTAAGGAGAAACTGCCATGTATCAGTTAATCATTGCTGATGATGAATTTGAAATTGCATCAGGTATTGCAAATTATTTTCCTTGGGAAGAAATCGGTTTTAAAGTTGTCAGCTCTTTTTCCAATGGTCAAGAGGTTCTTTCCTGGTTAAGAAAGCATTCCGCAGATGTTCTCCTCTGTGATATCAGAATGCCTATCATGAATGGAATTGAACTTGCCAAAAAAATTCAAGAAGAGAATATATCTATTAAAATCGTCTTCTTATCCGGATACAGTGAATTTGAATATGCACGACAGGCTCTTATTTACGGCGCTGTTAATTACTTATTAAAACCTACAAAATACAATGAACTGGTCTCTGTTTTTACTTCTCTGAAACAGACTTTAGATCAGGAAAATTTTGTAAGAATAGAAGATCATCCTGAACCGGATGCCCTAATCAGCACTTTGCAGGAGCTTATTCAAAATGATTATGCAAACATCACCTTAGAGTCGGCTGCTAATCAAGTCTATCTAAGTCCCGTATATGTCAGTCGGCTTTTTAAACAACATACCGGAATTAATTTTATTGATTATGTAACAAAAGTCCGTATGAAGAAAGCCGCTGAAATGATCTCTTCTGGCAAATATAAAATATATGAGATCAGTGAATTTATCGGGTATTCAAATCCAAATAATTTTGCCCGCGCTTTCAAAAAATTCTTTGGGATAGCCCCACAGGATTATCGTCATTTTTCAAATAGGAGACAATAATGTTACACAAATACGGAAAACTGTTTTATCGTAATTTACGAATGTTTTTATTGATTTCTTTTATTCCGACACTGCTATTGGGATGTTTTTCTTATATCATTGTTTTCCGATATATTCAAACCAACTCATTAGAAAACGCAAAAAAATCTTTAAAGCAACTCAATCAAAACATGGAACTGATCACTAATAACACCGATGCTCTCAGTCAGATATTCAGCATCAGTGCAAATCCCTCTATGAGTCTGCATAGAATTCTCCAAATGCCTAAAATCAGTTATGCCAGCGCTGTAAAACTGTCTGTGTATTGCAATATCCTCGACTCCACCGTAAATTTTAACGATTATATCGACTCTGTTTATATCTATTTTCCCAATGAACATCAGCGTTTCCTTGCTTCCCAGAATGGCGTCAGCGACATTAATTCCTTTGTTGATACTTCATGGTTCTCTTCTGCTGTTTCTTTTTCAGAGACTGATCAAAATTTCTTCAGTTCTTATCGTAAAGATGTTAATGCTGTTACGTTTTATAAAAAGCCTTTTTCTATTGACCTGCAGGGGAATGACGGTATCATTATAATTAACCTGGATTATAAATATTTGCAGGAATTGGCGGATCAGCTAACCGTATACCCCGAACAAAAATTATATATCTTCAATGAGAGCTGGGATTTACTGTACTGCACAGACAACGCTTCTACTGAACAGCTGTCTTCCCTTTTCCCTCTTCTGATAAAATCAGAAGAAGATCATGGTACCTTTACGGAAAATAAAAATACCGTTTTCTATCTGTCTTCATCGGATCAGAATTTCCATTATGTGTCAATTACACCTAATTATAATATCCATTTCATAGAACGCTATCTGTCAATTTTCATTATTGCACTGGCAATATTTTCTCTCACGCTGTCTTTTGTTCTTGCGTTCCATTATACCAAGAAAAATTATGCCAGCATTAATTCTATGATTGAAATAATCAACTCCGCCAAAAATGGAAAAATTGTATCACCCGTTTCTTCTTCAAACGATGAATATAACTATATTATTACCGGACTTGTGGACAGTTTTATTAAAAACGATTATTTGCAGGTGCAGCTCTCCGAAAAAGCCTATCATACAAAAGTATTAGAATTAACAATGCTACAGTCCCAGATTAATCCCCATTTTCTGTCCAACACCCTGGAGACTATTTATCTGCGAAGTATAGCTTTAACAAATTCTCCGAATGTTGTCAGTAATTTAATAGAAAATCTGTCGGATATCCTTCGGTACGCTCTGTCTGATCCTACCTCTACTGTGCTTTTTTGTAATGAATTGAATTATACAAAGTGTTATTTGAACATACAGATGTTTCGGTATAAAGAAAAACTGCAGGTCTCCTGGGATTATGACCCTGCTTTAGATAAGTACTCTGTAATGAAGCTTTTACTTCAACCGTTTATTGAGAACGCAATTTATCATGGCATTAAAGAAAAAGAAGGTAATGGAAAACTGCGTATCCGTTGTTATCTCAAATCCGGTGAAATCCATATTCAGATTGTTGATAATGGCAAGGGTATTACCCGCGAACAATTAACCGCTCTACGAAATTCTCTGCATACCGGAAATGATAACTATCAACATATTGGTGTGATTAATACCTTTCGCCGCTTAGAACTACTCTATGGTGATCAGTTATCCTTTTCTATTAAAAGCAAATATTTGATTGGTACTGCCATCTGGATCACTATTCCTGCCAACACTTTGTCCTGATACATCAGGCAAACAAAAAGACTGTACACTCTCATTCAGAATGTACAGTCTTTTTTATTGTTGTTTATTTATTGCACAGCTTCTGTGCTCATTGTCTCTTCAGTTGCTATTTCCACAATCTCCACAGTTTCAGTTGTCTCCGTCGCAGCTTCTGAATTCTCGCTTTCCATTTTCGTGGTCTCTGCCGCCTCGGTGCTTTCTGTCTCCTCCGTAGTCTCCTCCACCAGATCATCCAGTGTATAATTGAAGCCTGTCACCACGTTGGTGGCCACGACATACACTTTCATTTCCGAGGGAAATGCAATGTAATACTGGCTGGTCATGGAATTCAGATTACCGACATTAATGATCACGCTGCGATCTGCAGTCTCGTACTGAATGGTACGCTCCGGATCCGCCAGTCCGTACTGTGACATATCCGTCACATTTTCAATCACCTGATCTGCCTTTAACGGTGCCACCTTCAGGATCATAGCCTTGATACGCTCCTGGTTCAGATTAAGGGAATGATCGTCCGTATAGTACCATGTTTCATCCTTTTTTTCAAAGGCATAGGTCTCTCCCTCATATACATAGCTGAAGCTGGTAATATCATCGGAGTTCACATCCAACACCGTCTCCTGTGTATCCTCGGTGGTGGAAGTCGCAGACGATGCATTTTTATTATACTGTCGGATGCCCAGGAATGCTGCCGCCAGAACCACCAGTGCCAGCAGCATTCCGATCATCTGTCTTTGTTTCTTTTTCATATCTATATCTCACGCCTTTCAATTATTTCTTCCGTCTGCGGAACCAGATCACAAATCCGGCGATCATACAACCGACAGGCAGTATCACAGTAACCAGCAGTCCCAACAACAGAATCTGTGCGGAATCCACTACCAGATTAGAGACCTCATAACTTTTTACCGGAATAGATACCGAGGTCTCATGATCTGTCATTCCACTGAATGTATTGGTGAACAGGGTCAGGTTTGCACCGCTGACGACAGAATTTGCATCATCCGTGAACAGCTGCTCGCAACCGTACACGACCAGTGTCGCATCCCCATCATCCAAAGTCTTTACTGCCTCAACACCTAATGCGAAGGGACCATTCACATCATTTTCACCCTGTGAAAAATCCTGTGTATTGTTGACATCCTGTTTTGCAAAAGAGCTGTCGGAGGTGCTCAGGAATACATCATAAGTAATATCACCGGTGGCTGTCTCGTTGGTACTTACTTCCTCCGGGACGATGATGCCCTGAGAATACGGCAGGAACAGATATTTTCCGTAGGTGCCTGAGGTATAGCTGTCAGAGCTCTGTGTCGGCAGGATATAATACGGACTTCTGTAGTAGCCGTTGGAATCATTCTCCACTACCAGTCCTTTGGCAATGCTCAGATTCATGTAGCTTAAGATAGCATCTATATTGGGTGTCTCCTCATCGGTATAACCGGTCACCAGGATGACTTTTCCACCGTTGTTCAGATACTCGATCACCTTATCCTTATCATCGGATGAAAAATCGCTGGTGGCACCGTTAATGAACAGACAGGCCGCATCGTCGGGGATAGCATCCAGATCCATCAGATTCACGGTCTCATAATCCACATTTTCTTTGTTCAGTGCGGATGTAAAAGTGTTGCTTAAACTCAGTTCATTATGTCCTGTTGTCATATATACCTTGGGCATATCATCATTTAACACATAATCCAGCGCACTGGTGATCTGTCCTTCGCCATCATAACCGGTGGTCGTGGTGTTATAACTGTAGGTCGAATAGTCAAAATCATAGGAAGACTCATAGACATCGTTGTAATCAATGACCTTGCTGCGCTTGTCACTGACCACGATCAGGCTGTTCGTGCTGATGTTGCCGGTGGTGTACTGGGTATAGAACATCGGGTTAACGGTAGGATCCACATATTCCACGGTGATATGATCCGACAGATCATCATATCTCTGTAAAGTCTGCCCCAATGTGGTATCCTGATTGTCCTGATTTACCAACACATAGATTGTCACATCATCCTGCATATTTTTCACATAGTCAACGGTCTGATCTGTCAGGGAATAGAGCTTCTGGCTGGTCATGTCGATTGCTGTCCAGCTGGAAGGCATCTCGCCCATGATAATATTAACGATTACTACCAGTGCTACCGCTACAGCAATCATACCGGTACTGTAGGCACTGAAGCTTAAGTTCTTCACGGACATGCTGTAACGGCGTTTCTGAATGGACTGTACCGTCAGGAACAGAACCAAAGCCGTAACGGATACATAATATACGATAGAAGATACATCCAGTGCCGTTTAGCAGGTTGGAAAACGGTGTGTAAAGGTCAAAGCAACGCAGCAGCTTTGTCAACAGATTGCCGGTGCTGGAAATAATGGAGCAGATGGAATCCATCATATATCCCAGGAACAATACTAAAAAAGTAAGTACTGCTGCGATGACCTGGCTCTCTGTCACGGAAGACAGGAACAGACCGATGGCAATGGCGGTCATCCCGAAGAGGAAATATGCCAGGATCGACAGATAGGCCTCTCCCATGGGAACACTGCCGTACTGCGCCATGATCAGCGGGTAAAAGCAGATGATTGCTACGGGAATGGCAAATATAGTTAACAGCGCCAGGAATTTTCCCATAACGATGCCGCCTACGGACACCGGTGCCGTCAGGATCAGCTGATCCGTCTTGCTCCGCTTTTCCTCCGCCAGAATACGCATGGTCAGGATCGGCACGGTCAGCATGAATAAAAAGGTAACGCTGGATACCACATACGCAAAATAAGGATATCCGTTCATCAGGTTATAAACGCTGAAATACAGTCCCAGGAAAAACAGGGTGACTGCAATAAATAAAAATCCGATAAAGGAACGGAAATAGGATTTCAATTCTCTCTTATAAATGGCTGACATATCATTCCGCCTCCTTTGTAGTTACAGTTTCTTTTTTCTCTTCTCCGGGCTGTGCTTCCTCTTCCGAAGCTTCTGTCTGCTGTGCAGCAGCTGTGATTTCCGGCTTTTTTCTTTTTGAGAATAGTTTGTGTTTCTCCGACTGTGTAGGTGCTACATCCTCGGTCAGTTCCAGGAAGATGTCTTCCAGAGACTTCTCCGCATGGGTCATCTCTAAAATAGGCAGCTTTGCATCTGCCAGTGCATAGAATACCTGCTCTCTGATATCTGCATTCTCTTTGGAGATCACTTTCAGCTTTGCAATATTTTGGGATGCCTCCGTGTTCTCTTCGATCCGGTCGATCTGTGAGATCTCCTGCAATGCACTCTTCACCGCAGCGGCGCTTCCCTTTACTTCCAGGTTCAGTTCCATGGAACCACTCATAAGCTTCTGCAGATTCTCCGGAGAATCGCTGGCTACCAGCTTACCGTGGGCTATGATCATAATATGGTCGCAGACCGCACTGACCTCCGACAGAATATGGGAGCTGAGGATCACGGTATGATTCTCCCCCAGCTTGCGGATCAGATCACGGATCTCGATGATCTGTTTCGGATCCAGACCTACCGTGGGCTCATCCAGAATAATAACCTCCGGGTAGCCAAGGATTGCCTGTGCCAATCCGACTCTCTGCCTGTAACCTTTTGACAGATTCCTGATCAGACGCTGCTGCATATCGGTGATCTGTGTCATTTCCATGACCTCATCAATCTGCTGCTTCCGCTCTTTTTTCGGCACTTTTTTCAGTTCTGCCACGAATTCCAGGTATTCTCTGACAGTCATGTCAACATACAGCGGCGGAAGCTCCGGCAGATAACCGATGGCACGCTTTGCCTCCTCCGGATCTTTTTGGACATCTTTGCCATCGATGGTCACAGTGCCATTTGCATAATCAAATGCGCCTTGCTTCACATACCAAACCGTATCGTTCACCACCACTTGCGAGGGATTGATGTCGGTATGTAC
>ENA-OOSJ01000108-OOSJ01000108.1-human-gut-metagenome-genome-assembly--contig:-NODE-108-length-16638-cov-2.711210_pt1 | contig 16638 bp, 15 predicted proteins | sample MGYA00241311_ERZ501217 | MGnify/ENA primary metagenome ERZ501217 (study PRJEB25962, sample SAMEA2042500) | human gut metagenome | biome: human gut; feature: human-associated habitat; material: faeces... | reverse complement strand
ACTATTAACAAAATTTATTTGTCAACAGTCTGATAGAACATTTTATTCAAATGTTCTATTTTCTTTTTACTTAATTATTAAATTGTTATCTTTATAGTCAACAGTAACTATACTATTAGCTTTTATTTCGTTATTAATTAACTTATTAGCAAGAAGTGTTTCTAGTTTATTACTAACAAGTCTTTTTAAAGGACGTGCACCAAATGCTTCATCATACCCATTATCTATAAAGTATTTTCTAGCCCCTTCTGTTAACACGATTTTTACATTGATATCAACTAATCTACGCTCGATTTGTTTAACTATATTATCAAGTATTTCACTTAAATTATCTTTACTTAACTTATTAAATACAATTATCTCATCAAGTCTATTTAAGAATTCTGGTCTAAAGTATTTAGTAAGCTCACTAGTTACTTTATTACTTTCTCCATTTAAGATGTATTCACTTCCAACATTAGATGTCATAATTATGATAGTGTTTTTGAAGTTGACACATCTACCATTTGAGTCAGTTAATCTTCCTTCATCTAATATTTGTAAAAGTAAATTTAACACATCAGGGTGTGCTTTTTCTATTTCATCAAACAAAACAATAGAATAGGGGTTTCTTCTTACTTTTTCAGTAAGTTGTCCACCTTCTTCATACCCAATATATCCTGGTGCTGCACCAATAAGTCTTGATACTGAATACTTTTCCATATACTCACTCATATCAATTCTAATCATGTGTGCTTCGTCGTCAAATAACTCATATGCTAGACTTCTTGCAACTTCTGTTTTACCTACACCAGTAGGACCTAAAAACATAAATGTACCAATAGGTCTATTAGGATCCTTTATACCACTTCTTGAACGAAGTATAGCATTACTTACTAACTTTAATGCATCATCTTGTCCCTTAACACGTTTCTTTAAGTTATCATATAAGTGTAAGACTTTTTCTTTTTCACTAGAAATTAACTTTGATAAAGGAATATTAGTCCATTTACTAATTACATTAGCAATGTCTTCACTAGTAACCACGTCAGATAAAATTCCTTCTTTACCTTTCTTACTTAACTCATTAAGTTTTTCATTTAATTTAGGTAATACTTCATTTTTAATTCTAGCAGCAGTTTCTAGGTCATAATTATTTTTAGCATTCTCAAATTCAAAAGTATATTTAGAAATATCAGATTTAACTCTTTTTATTTCTTCATTAACACTTTTTTCTTCTTTCCACTTACTACTTAGTTCTTGTTCTTTACTTTTTAAGTCATATAGTTCTTTATCAAGAGCTTCAAGTCTTTTAACAGAAACTTCATCTTTTTCTTTCTTTAAAGCCTCTTTTTCAACTTGAAGGGTTAATATTTTTCTTGTAACTTCATCAAGTGAAGTAGGTACACTATCCATTTGCACTCTTATTGTTGCACAAGCTTCATCTACTAAATCTATTGCTTTATCAGGTAAAAATCTATCAGTTATATATCTATTAGATAGAGTCGCTGCACTTACAAGAGCTTTATCTTGAATAGTAACACCATGGAATATCTCAAATCTTTCTTTTAAACCACGCAAGATAGTAATAGTATCTTCAACAGTTGGTTCACTTACTATAACTTTTTGAAACCTTCTTTCAAGAGCTCCATCTTTTTCAATGTACATTCTATACTCATTTAAAGTAGTAGCACCAATTACATGAATTTCACCACGAGCTAACATTGGTTTTAAAATGTTACCTGTGTCCATTGCTCCTTCCACTGCACCTGTACCTACTATGGTGTGAATTTCATCAATAAACATTATGATGTTTCCCTCACTTTTTTTGACTTCATCAAGTACTTTCTTAAGTCTTTCTTCAAACTCACCACGGTATTTAGCACCTGCAATCAAGCTTGCCATATTTAACTCCCAAACAGTTTTGTTTTTCAAACTTTCTGGAACGTCTCCTTTTACAATCCTCTGTGCAAGTCCCTCAACTATAGCAGTTTTACCAACACCTGGTTCGCCAATTAGAACAGGGTTGTTTTTTGTTTTTCTAGATAAAATTCTAGTGATGCTACGTATCTCTTCATCACGCCCAATAATAGGGTCTATCTTACGAGACTTCACATCTTCATTTATATTACGTCCATATTTTTCTAGAACGTTTTCTTCTTCATTATTATTCATATCAAACATATTTCATTCCTCCTTTTTACGTCATATATTATACCACAAAAATTAGCACTCGTCAATATAGAGTGCTAACTATGATAATTTAAAAAGACTAAAGAGTGTGAAGAATCTTATATATACTTTTTAATATTTCTTCTTTAGTATATCTTTTAGTATTAGCTTCTATTTCTTTTTCATAATCTTTATCTTCTTTCATAATTACTTACTAATCTATTTACTATTACATGATAACTTCTTTATAAGATAAGTAGCATATAAAGGAATTGATTTAATTTTACTATCAGGGTTATAACCAAAATCTTTAGTACTAATTCTTATCATATAATTTGGAGAGTATAAATCATTATAAACATTTAAACTCTTTGACTGAGTATTATTATCCGCTTTTACTTCTATCGGAATAACTCCATCGTTTTCTGTAGTGATAAGAAAGTCTACTTCAGCATCTCTATTTCCTTTCCAATAAAGTAAATCAATACCATTTGATTTTAATTGATTTGCAACATAGTTTTCAGTAATTATTCCTTTATATATCTTCATTTCATCTAAAAGTATTGTTTTAACATCATTGTTTACTAATCTATTAAAAACTCCCACATCAGAATAATATACTTTAAAAGTATCTTCGTCTACAAAACCAAGTAATGGTTTTTCAGGTAATTTAATACATTTACATACTTGTACCATGCTGCTTTCCACTAGCCAACTTAATGAAGAAGAGTAGTCTCTTGACTTAGAGTTACTTTCAATTACAGAATATTGAAACTTTTTAGATACATTTTGTAGTTGAGAAATTAATGAGTAATAAATTTTTCTAATCTTTAATGTTTCATAAGAATTATTAACATGATAGTTCATATCGTTCATATAGTCTTCAATAATATTACTAAGTATATTTAAATCAAAGTTATAGTAGTCATTATTACAACTAATTAATTTAGATACACTTTCAGGCATACCCCCAGATAGCAAGTAGGCTCTGTAGTAACTTAATGCAACTTCATGAACAACTCCCATCGACTCATTTTTATCAAAACATTCATTTATTTTGTCAAGTAACGCTTCTTGATTAAAGGCTATTAAAAACTCCTCAAAATCCATTGGATACATATAAAGTCTTTTAACTTTTCCGACAGGGAAAGGGCTAGTTAGCTTAGCAAGTTTTACTCCTAAAAGAGATCCAGCACATATAATTCTAACATTGCTATGATTTTCATTAATATATTTTAAATCAGAAATTAATTCTTCAGATTCTTGTATCTCATCAATAAATAAAATAGAATCCTCTTTATCATAATCAAAGTCAATAATTAATTTTAAATCTCTAAATTTATCTAAAGAAGACTTATTTGATTTATATAAATCAACAACCGCCTTATCATCTAACAAGTTTATTTTCTTGTAATACTTATATTCATTCTTACAAAATTTATCAATTATATATGATTTTCCACATTGCCTAACTCCTAAAATCATTAAGGGTTTAAAGACAGTTTCGTTTTTCCATTCTAATAAATCATTATATATTTTTCTTTTCATGGTAAATTCCTCCAATACTTACCTTAATTATACCATATTTTAAGCAAAAATACACGTATTTTCATTAACTTTGCACCTTTTTGCACCCACTTTTTGTTCCAACTTGCACCTTTTTGCACCCACTTTTTACTCCAACTCGCACCTTTTTGCACCCACTTTTACAAAATGTACCAATATAAACTACAAATTTACTTATTTTTATTACTTATACCCAATATAATTCCTATCATCATAAAACTAGTAAGCAAACTACTTCCTCCATAACTAATAAATGGAAGAGTAACCCCAGTAACAGGAACGAGTCCAACAACAACTGATAAGTTTAAAAGAGTTTGAAAAATAAGCATAAAAGATAAACCAAAAACTAAATACTTATCAAATAAATTTTCAGTCTCTAAAGCTGTTTTAATACATCTATAAAATATAACAATAAATAGCACACTAACAATTAATACACCAAGAAAACCAAACTCCTCACTAATAATAGAAAAAATAAAATCAGTTTGAGGTTCGGGTAAATAAAAGTGTTTCTGCCTAGAATTTAAAAACCCTTGTCCAAGTAACCCACCTGGTCCAATTGCATACAAGCTCTGTATAATTTGAAACCCACTTCCTAAAGGGTCACTCCAGGGATTAACAAACGAAATAATTCTCTTTAACCTATAAGGAGCAACTATTATCAAACCAATAATACCTACAATACCAAGTATTCCTAATCTAACAAAAATACTTAAATTAGTACCCGTAATAAAAATAAGTACTATTAACGAAAACACAATAATCATGCCAGTTCCAAAGTCAGGTTCAAGTAAAATCAAAAGAAAAAATAATAAAATAAGCCCTAATATAGGAAAAACAAATTTAGAAGTAACTCTTTTAAGAGCATCATTTCTTTCTAAATACTTAGACACAAAAATAACTAAACTAAGTTTACTAATCTCACTAGGTTGAAAACCAAAAGAAGCAATACCAAACCAACTTCTACTACCATTTCTAACAACCCCAATTCCAGGAATTAACACTAATACTAATAAAATAAATGTAAATAATAACAAATAATTAGAGTATTTTTTATAAAAACAAGAATCTATTTTACTAAGAATAGTCATTAAAATAATTCCCAATATAAGAAAGAAACCCTGATTAATAACATACTTAAAAGCATTATTAAATTTGTAACTAGCCCATATATAACTACTAGAATATATCATAACTAAACCAAATACTGATAAAATAATTGTAGCATAATAAAGAATCTTATCTCTCATAAATACCCACCTATAAAATTTTATGAAAGAATTAATGTTATATACTAGATTTTAGGTTTTACAAAGTTAATAAAATATAGTATAATTATAAAAGTGATTGATATGAAAAAAGAAGTAAAAAAAATAAAAGAGTTAATTATTAAAAATAAAAATATATTATTTATAGCAATTCCATTCTTATTAATGGATTTATTTACAAGAGGTTTAGGACATAAAATAAATTTTTTTGGGATATATAGATTAGTACCCAATTTATTTACTTTAATATGGATAACACTATTTTTAGGTATATCATTATCTTTTAAAAAGAAAATAGGTAAAACTTTATACATAATATTTTTTATACTTAGTTTTGCCTTGTTTATAGTTAATAATGTATATTATAGTATGACAGATACATTCTTTGATTTTTCACTTATCTTACTTGCAAGTGAAGGATCTAGTTACTTTATGGATGCAATAATTAACTGTAATATATGGGTATATGTATTAAGCGTAATTGTATTAGGTACATTTATCTACGTACTTAAGTTTTTCCCAAAACAAAATAAAAATAATTATAAAAGATTAATCATAGTAATACTTGTATTTACTATAATGCATATATTAACTCCATTACTTTTAGGTAAAAAAGATGTAGAATTAACTTGGTCAACATGGCGTAATCCTAGAAATATATATATTAATTTTAATGATAATAATAAAAGCATGAGAATAAGTGGCTTTTACGAATACAATATTAGAAACTTCTATATAACTTTCTTAAAACCTAAAAAAACAAATAGTGAAGAAGAATTAAAATTTTTAAATGATATGTATAATATGGAAGAAGAAAAAGATAACGATAAATATACAGGTTTATTTAAAGGAAAGAATTTAATACTTTTACAATTAGAAGGGGTAGACACTTGGATGCTCACTAAAGAAACCACTCCAACACTTTATAATATGATGATGAATGGTATTAATTTTACTAATCATTATTCATACTATAATGGGGGAGGAAGTACATTTAATAGTGAATTTGCAGTAAATACAGGTTTCATAACACCACTAAGTTTTACTCAAAATGCATATTCTTTTAGTAAAAGCACTTTTCCATATACTTTAGCTAGATTATTTAAAAATGAGGGATATGCAGTAAACGCTTTTCACATGAATACAAGTGAATTCTATAGTAGGGGAGCAAATTACAAAAACTGGGGTTATGATAACTACTATGGTTTAATAGACTTATATGACTATAAAAATAAAGAGTATGAATTAGATAGAGAACTAATACTTAATGAAGACTTCAGTAATAAAATGTTTGAAAATGATAAATTTGTAGATTACATTATAACTTATAGTAGTCATTTACCTTTTAGTACTGAAAAAGGTGTATGTAAAACCTTAATTACTATGGATGCCTTGGAAGAACTTGGCGAAGAAAAACTTCCAAAAGATTATACTCTTCCAGTATTGACTGAAGAAGAATGTGCAAAAAGACAAGCAAAAGAAACTGATTACATGGTAGAATTATTACTTAATAAATTAGAAGAAAAATCCCTGCTTGAAAATACAGTAATAGTAGTTTATACAGATCATTATTTATACACATTAAGTGATCAAACTATATTAGATAAATATAAAGATACAAAAAATAACTTAATAAATCATACACCATTCTTTATATATGATGGAAAAACAAAAAAGACAGTAAAAGATGTAACAAGTCAGTTAAATATACTACCTACAGTACTTAACTTATATGGAATAGATTATAATCCAGTAAATTATTTAGGGAAAAATGCACTAGCAAAAAATTATAACGGTTATGTATTCTTTAGTGATTATAGTTGGTATGATGGTAACGTTTATGTTGAAGGTGGAGTTGTTACTAATAATAAGTGGATAAGTAGTGATGACTTAGAGAATATGAATTATTATATAGGTGAAATTATTAAAAAGAATGATATAACTTTAAAAACAGATTACTTTAAAAAGACTACTACTTTAAAAGATAATACACAAAATAATGAAGAAGAAACTGAAAAAAATTAAAAAGGGTACTTGAAAAGAGTATTCTTTTTTGGTATACTTTTATTAGTTTAAGAGTAGAGGAGAATACACAATATGACTAATAATTTTGTAAATGAAACAAGTTATATATCTTCAACCATAGTACAAAATAAAGTACTAAACGGGGGGGGTATTATCTTCTAACTAACTTAAAATTAAATAGTTTTTTGCATGAAATAAATGGATAGAATGATTCTATCCATTTTTGCGTTGGAGTAAATAATAAATAAACTTGAAGGAGATGTTTAAATTGATAAGAAGATTAAAAACTAAGTATGGAGTATTTTTAAGTATATTAGTACTTTTTAGTGTAGTAGTAACACTTTCTTATAGTGCTTTTATATTTAGTACTGGTAAATATAGGAGTACTGAATTATTAATTAGTAAATTAAATTATGGGATAACTATAACTGAAGATAAAACTAATTTATCAAGTATAAGTGGTAGTAAAGTAACTGTACCAAAGGGAAGTATTACTTATTATAATATAGTTATATCAAGTATAAATAAAATAGATAGTAAGTATACTTTAGCATATAAAACTGATTCAAATGCAGTAGTAAAATATACTGATAGAACACCATGGAATACATCAGGGTATATAAAAGGGTATGATGAAAATACTTATTCAAAAAGAATAAGAGTAGTAATAGATAATTCTAGTAGTACTACTTCTTCAACGGTTGATTTTGCAGTGTATGGAGGATATACTTTTAATACATATGCATCAATAGAATTAAGTAGTGGATATGTAACAGTAACTGGACCTTATACTGAAGAATTAGCAAGTCTTTCAAATAGACTAGTTGATATAGTAGAAAATGATACAGGATGTGTAACAAGTGAAAGTAGTACTTGTTTGTATGGAGGAGATAGTATTAAAAACTATGTACAATATCCAACAAATGAAGATAAAACAAAAAACATATGGAGAATACTAGGGTCTTATATAATAGATGGAGAAACAGTAACTAAGATGATAAAAGTAGATACTGTAACTAATTTAGATAATTTATATAATACACTTACAGATAATAAAAGTATTATCTTAAGTACTAATAAATTTAATTGTTTTAGTAGTACATGTAATACAAGTGATTATACAAATATAGGAATACTAACAAATTATGAATATAACCAAATAGGTGGTAATAATTCATATTTAAAAAGTTTAAATCCATTTTTATTAAAAACAGAAAATGGATTTAATGAAGTAACAGAAAATGGAATAAATGAAGGAGTAACAAGTTCAAACTTAAAACCAGTAGTATATATACAAACAGAAGTACAAACAAGTGGAAGTGGATCAATTAGTGATCCATACACATTAACACCATCAAGTGATATAAATTTAGTTGCATATACTTTAAATGGACAAAGTACAACAAAAACATATGCTGAACTTTTAACTACTAATGTGGTTAAAAATGTAACATGTAAAAATGGTTCTGTAGCTGAATGGAATTATGAAAAAGAAGCAATAGTAATCTCTAAAATTAAAACACCAGACTATTGTACAATAAACTTTGGAGATGGGTACACAGTAACATTAACAGCAACTAATGGAACAGTATCACCTTCATCACAAGTTACAGGATATAATGGAAGTGTAAGCTTTACAGTATCGCCAAATTCAAGCTTTAAAGCTGAATTAGAAACAAATACATGTGGAGGAATACTTTCTGGTAATACATATACAATAAGTAATATAACAGGCAATAAAACATGTACCATATCATTTAGATCTTTACCAACATTATATGACCAAATATTAGCTGATAACCCAACAAGAAGAACAAGAACTACATTTACAGAATTTTTTACAGAAAATACAACAGGAACATTATTTACTGCAACAGAAAGTATAGCAGGAAGTACACCAAAAAAAGTATACTACTATGCAGGAAATACAACAAATAACTGGGTAAAGTTTGCAAACCTATACTGGAGAATAATAAGAACTAACCATGATGGAAGTATAAGACTCTTGTATTCAGGAACAAATCATAATACAACTGAAGGTTATATAGGAATAAGTGCATTTAATACAAGTTATAATAGTCCAGTATATGTAGGATATAAATATGGAACTTCAATAGGAAGTAATAGACAAAATACAAACGATAGCACAATAAAAAAATATGTAGATAATTGGTATAATAATAACTTATCAAGTTACTCAAAATATATAAGTACAGAAGCCGTATATTGTAATGATAGAGAGTTAGCATCGGGGTCAACTTATAGTACAGGTTCAAGTTTTAACTATGCACCATATGGAAGACTTGCTACAAATAAGACACCAACGTATAACTGTGCAAACATCAAAGATGCATTTTCAGGAAGTAATAGTGAAGCAAAACTAACATACCCAATAGGATTAATGACAGCGGATGAAGTAGCATATGCTGGAGGAAAAGCGTTCACAAACTTACCTAGTCCATATGCATGGTATTATTTAAATAGTGCAGGAGGAAGTATAACAGGAAGTACTTATTGGTATTCCTTGTCCCCTATCTACTGGTATGGCTCCTTCTCGTGGGTTTGGGGCGTTGCTGGTTCTGATAACACTGGCTACTTGGGCCGCAACGACGTACTCGGCTCGTTAGCTGTGCGCCCTGTCATTTCTCTCAAATCTTGCACTCTATATAGTACGGGAAATGGAGCACCTGAGACACCGTACGAAATAGTCTTAGATCCGGACATTTCTTGCTAAAACCCTGTAAATACTGGGCTTGCGAATCGTAAACTTCGTCCGAACATGACCAACAGAACACAAAAATTATTAAAATTTGTATTTTTACAAGTATAAATTGAAACTGCGTTTTAGTTTATAATTTATTTGACTTTTAAAAAGTGTTCTGAAGCTAGATGAAATAGTGAATCTTAAAAATCATACAAAATGGCACTTGAAAAGAGTAGCCTTTTTTGTTGTACTTTTATTAGTTTAAGAGTAGAAGAAAGATATACATCATGACTAATAATTTTGTAAATGAAACAAGTTATATATCTTCAACAATAGTACAAAATAAAGTATTAAACAGGGGGGGGTATTATCTTCTAACTAACTTAAAAGAAGAAAATTTTTTGCATGAAATAAAATGGAGAGGTGAGGTCCACCCATTTTTTGAGGTAAAAGTTTATGCAAAAGAAACAAACTATTTTAGTTGTTGTTAGTTTACTAGTAGTAGTACTAAGTGTCACACTAGCATACTTTACAGCACAAATTATAGGAAAGGAAAAGCTGTTTCAGTAAGTAGTGCTGACTCGAAAATAATATTTAATGATAGTGATGGAAGTTTAAGTGGGTCTAATATAGAACCAGGATGGACTACTTCAAAAAAGTTTACTGTAACTAATAAAAGTAATGAAACATAATGGTGTAATTGAAGAAAAGTATAATATAGATGGCAACGCATGTTCATTAGCAGTAAGACCAGTAATCTCAATAGATAAATGTGCAATAGTAAAAAGTGGAGATGGAAGTCCATCTAAACCTTATGAAATAAAAATGAATTAAAACTCATCTCTATTATTTTCACAAAAGATACATAAAATAATCACATAATTAACAATAAACTATAGTAAACTTGTAAATGAAAGAGGTGATAATAGTTAAAGAAAAATTTAAAAGAATAGTTATTAGGTAAATTCACTCACAAAATATTTATATTTACATAAATTAATAGTGAATATAAAGAAGGGGTGGATTATATGAATAATAATAATGGTTATAATAGATGTAACCAAAATAGTAATGAATGCGAAAATAATTGTTTACAAGAGATATTGCAAGTAATAAATGTTCTTCAATCAAATGCATGTCCTGAAAATTGTTTGAATTCTTGTGATAGACCTGCACTTGGAGGAGGAAGTAACTGTGTAGTATGTAATACTAGACCAATTATGCTTTATATGTGTGGAAGTAATGGAAAACCTTTATCTATGCCTACAACTAGAACTAATACTGACTGTACAGTAGAAGGCACTGCTAATTGTTCAAATGTATTTAGAGTAGAAAAAGTAGATGGATGCTGCTGCACATTTAGAGTACTTGCAGCGAATACTGATACTACAAGTCCTTATCCATATGTAGCAACTGATTCAATATTTACTATGAATATTAATTGCTTATGTTGTCTAAGATGTTTAAATGATACTTTTGTAGAATGTATATGTAGTTAAAGTAAAAAAGATCCTAATGTTGGATCTTTTTTAGTGTTTTAATGTTTACAAATTCATCATATTCTAAAAATGCATTTTGTAAAGTATTCTTATTAATATATAAACCAAAACCACTAGGTGAAGTATTAAGTATAACATCTTTTAATTCTTTATTTGCTTTAATATACAAGTAATACTTTAATAAAGAAAATTTGTTTTTAATATCAGATAATCTTACAAAATGGTTTTCATCAAATTTATAAAGTAGTTCTCTTTCTAAATAGGTAAATGATTTTAATGTGTTAGAATAACTTGTACACATTTCTATATTAGCATAAACAAAATTCTTTGAATTCATTTGTAACCCTCCTAAAACTATTATAAAATATTTATAAGTGATAAACAAGTGAATATTTTAATAAAAGACTTGACTTTTTAATAAATATTATTTATTCTTTTATTTGACAAGTGATGATTAAAAGGAGAAAATTATGAAGAATTTAGTTATTGTGGAGAGTCCAAGTAAAAGTAAGACAATTGAGAAGTATTTAGGAAAAGATTATAAAGTTACAAGTAGTAAGGGTCATATTAGAGATTTAGCTACAAGTGGTAAATATGGTCTTGGAGTTGACTTAGAAGATAATTTTAAGCCTAATTATAAAGTTATAAGTGGTAAAGGTAAGTTAGTTACAGAACTTAAAAAAGAAGTAAAAAATAGTGATTATGTAATACTTGCTACCGACCCAGACCGTGAAGGAGAAGCAATTAGTTGGCATTTATTAGATACATTAAAACTAGGTGATAACTATGGAAGAGTAGTATTTAATGAAATAACAGAAAATGCTATTAAAGAGGCTTTTAAAAAACCTAGAAATATTGATATGGACTTAGTTCATAGTCAAGAAAGTAGAAGAATACTAGATAGAATAATAGGTTTTAGATTAAGTAAACTTATGCAAAGTAAAACTGAAGGAAAAAGTGCTGGTCGTGTACAAAGTGTAGCATTAAAACTTATTGTTGATAGGGAAAGAGAAATAGAAAACTTTAAAAGTGAAGAATATTATACAATAGATGCTTATTTTAATGATTTTGAAGCTACTTTAACTAAGTATAAAAATAAAAAGATTGAAATAAAATCACCTGTTTTAAAAGATGAAATATTAAGTAAATTATCTAATGCTTTTAATATAGAGAGTGTAGAAGTTAAAGAGAAGAAAAAAAGTAGTAAACTTCCATTTACAACAAGTACACTAACACAACTTGCTAATCAAAAACTTAATTTCAGTGCCTCAAAAACTATGAAATTAGCCCAGGCTCTTTATGAAGGAAAGAAACTTGGTAATGAAACAGTTGGTATAATAAGTTATATGAGAACAGATAGTGTTAGATTAAGTGATATTTTTACTAAAGATGCATTCAGTTTTATTAAGAATAATTATGGAAGTAAATATGTAGGACATGTTAAAAAGACTAAGGAAAAAGAAAATGTACAAGATGCACATGAAGCAATACGTCCAACTAGTATTAATAGAACACCAGAAAGTATTAAAAATTATTTGAGTGATGATGAATATAAACTATATAACTTAATATATGTTAGAACTTTGGCTAGTTTAATGGCTGATGCTAAATATAATAATACTAGTGTAGTATTAGATAATAATGATTACAAATTTAATGCTAGTGGACAAGTTAATACTTTTGATGGGTATTTAAAAATATATAAAGAATTCGAAACAACAAATGATAAAGTATTACCTGACTTTAGTAGTTATAAATCAAGTGTAATTGTAAGTAAAGAAATAAAAGCAAATAGTCACTTTACTGAACCACCTGCAAGATTTAAAGAAGATACTTTAATTAAAGAGTTAGAGAGCCTTGGAATAGGTAGACCTAGTACTTATGTTAAAATTATTGAAGTATTAAAAGAAAGAAAATATATTAGTATGGAAAATAAGAAGTTTATCCCTACAACTGTTGGAGTGCAAGTAACTGATAAATTACAAGAATATTTTAGCAGTATTATAAATGTTAAGTATACTAGTGAAATGGAAACAGACTTAGATAAAGTAGCAGAAGGAAAGTATGTATGGTATGAACTATTAAATAAATTCTATAAAGATTTCGAACCTCTAGTAGAAGAAGCATATACTAAGATGGAAAAAGAGCGTCCAGAAGAAACTGGAGAGTTGTGTCCAGTGTGTGGTAAACCTTTAGTATATAGGCATGGTAAATATGGAAAATTCATTGCTTGTAGTGGATACCCTGAATGTAAGTATATACCTAAAGTAGAAAAGAGTGCTACTGTTATATGTAAGTGTCCAAAATGTGATGGAGATATAATTGTAAAGAAAACTAAAAAAGGAAAAGAATTTTATGGATGTAGTAATTTTCCTAAATGCAAGTATGCTAGCTGGGATAAACCTACTGGTGAAATATGTAGTAAATGTAAAGAACTTCTAGTTATGAAAAAGGATAATGTAGTTTGCCCTAATTGTGATAAATAGCCTTCTAAGAAATTAGAAGGTTTTTATATAAAATTTTGTTGAAAAAAAATCAATTTATTAGTATAATTAAATCATGATAAGGAAGGGTGATTTATGAAAAAAGTTTTATTAATACTTTTTAGTTTGTTTTTAGGAACTAATAGTTTGTTAGCAACTAATATGACAAGCGAGGATACTATCAAAGAGGATTTAAAGTGTGCTTATAAAAGACTAGATGTAGCAGATACATTTATGGTTAATACTGATAAGTTTAAATGCTCAAGTGGACTATGTTCAAGTAGTGACTTTAATAAGATAGGAATACTTAATACTAATGAGTATGAACGGGTAGGTGGGATTACTTCATATTTAGTAAACAGACAACCATTTGTAAGTTTAGGAAATAATGGGTATGATGTAATTACTCCAAGTGAAATAAAATATCAAGAAAGTAATGGAACATTAAGACCAACTATGTATGTTAAAGAAATAGTGAAAGTAACTGGAAAAGGAACTAAAAATGATCCTTGGAAATTTGTATATCCTAACTATAAGGTTAAAATTAATATAGTTGGAGGAAATATTAATGGACAAAGTAATTATACTGAAATACTAAAGACTTTTGATAAGGAATATGTTATTAATAAAGGACCTAACTATTATATGAAAGATGTTAGTAAAGATGTTAAATGTAGCGGAAAAGTTAACTACAACTTTACTGATAATAAGCTTCAACTACTTAATGTAGAAAGTGATGTTACTTGCAGTGTTAAATATACAGTTAATAAATATTATTTAGCTTTAATTTTAAATAATGCTACAAGTAGTGAAAATAACGTATTAGTTAATGCTTTAGAAGATAAAAGTATTAGTATTAGTCCAGAAGAAAATTATGCATTTACAGGAGCAAACTGTACAAATGGTCAAACATATCAATATAGTAATAAAACATTTACAGTTAAATCAATTAATAAAGATACTACTTGTACTTTAAGATACGAAAAAGTAAGAAATGTAGAAAGTAATACAGATGGAGAATATGTTGTACCTGCAAGTGGTTACTACCTAATGGAAGCCTCAGGTGCTAAAGGTAGTGGTAATGGTGGTAAAGGTGCTTATGTAAGTGCAGAAGTATATTTAGTAAAAGGCCAAACTATTAAATATGAAGTTGGAACTAGTACTAATGGTGCTGCTAGTATAGGAAGTGGTTCTCATGCTGGCGGAGGAGCTTCTAGATTTAAATTAAATAATGAATATTTTATTATTTCTGCTGGAGGTGGAGGCGGAAGCAACGGTTCACCAGGAGGAGAAGGAAATGGACTAGGTGGAGTTAACTCAAGTGATTCATCTAAAAATGGTAAAAATGGTGTAAGTGGAAGTGGTGGTTCTTCAGCCGCTGATGCAACAGTTTGTACTAGAACAGGTACATGTGGAGGCGGATGTAAAAGATATGAAACAACTTATAGAAGATGTTGTGAAAGTTATTCCCCACCACATGAAGAATGCGTTAATGGTGAAGTAGAATGTGGAGATGCATTTTGTGAAAAACTTCCATCAAGTCAACAAGGTTCATGTTATAGAAAATGTGGTGAAAACAATGGAATAGGTAAAAAATGTCGAACAGTCGGAGGCGGTTGTGAAAGTTATGGTACTTGTCCTCACGAAAGCTGTGCAGAGTATTATCCTACATATTCTTGTTGTACTAGTACTTCTACTAAAAGTGGAGACTCTGGTAATGGTGGAAAAAGTGTAATAAGTAGTAAACTAAATAATAAAACTATTACCATTAAACAAAAAGTAACTGGTAGTAATAATGGAAATGGTAAAATAAAAATAAGTTTTGTAAGGGAGTAAAGAGATGAAAAAAGTTATAATATTGTTTGTAGCATTAATTTTATTAACAGGATGCAAGGAGTGTGAAAAATGTACTCCTTGTGAAAAATGTGAAACCGAAACTAAAGTTACACATGAGGAATTAAAAGATATATTAATAAGTTATGGATATTATGTTTATCAAGATGGTATTTTTGCTAAAGATAGTAGTGATATAAAAACTTATGAAATAAATATAAAAGATTTATATGAAAGAAATAAATACGATATTATTCCTTTTATTAGAAATAATTGTAAATTAGAAACTACTAAAATAGTGTTTACTATTTCTTCATTAGAACCATTAGTTTTTGAATATAATCCAATATTAGACTGTGAATAGTTGTTATTTAATAATTATTGTGGTAGAATATATGTGAATTGGAGGCTTATATGAAAAAGAAAAATGGTTTTACTTTAATTGAGTTACTAGCAGTAATAGTAATATTAGCAATTATCCTAGTAATAGCAGTACCTAAGATATTATCTGTTATTAATGATGCTACTAAGAATTCATTCGAGTCTTCTTTAAAAATGATAGCATCATCTGCAGAAAAAGATTATCAAATTAAGATTATTAAAGGTGAAACTCCAGCAAATGGTAACTGTGAGGCGGTTGCTACAGTTGATGCTGGTTTAAAGGGAACTGTTTGTACTGTAACTTATGGAACTACTGAGGATACTAAGGGAACTGCTACGGTTGCAGTTACAACTGCACCTACATCTGGTAAGTTTAAAGGATGTATAGGTACTTATAATTCAGCAACACAAACATTTACAACAGAAGTAACTTGTTCATAGTAATGTAAATTAAGACCTATGGTCTTTTTTTCTTTTACAGATTGTTGTATAATTGTAATGGTGATAAATATGAATTTGATAATTGGTTCTCATGTTTCTTTTAATAAAAATGAACAGTTATTAGGTAGTGTAAAAGAGGCGGTTAGTTATAAATCTAATTGTTTTATGTTTTATACTGGTGCACCTCAAAATAGAGTTAGAGTTCCTATTAGTATTGAATTAAAAGAAAAGGCATATAAGTTGATGATGGATAATAAAATTGATGTAGAGAATGTTATAGTTCATGC
>ENA-OOSJ01000105-OOSJ01000105.1-human-gut-metagenome-genome-assembly--contig:-NODE-105-length-16815-cov-1.992005_pt1 | contig 16815 bp, 16 predicted proteins | sample MGYA00241311_ERZ501217 | MGnify/ENA primary metagenome ERZ501217 (study PRJEB25962, sample SAMEA2042500) | human gut metagenome | biome: human gut; feature: human-associated habitat; material: faeces... | reverse complement strand
TATAATAGTGCAAACGGTAGTTCTACAGGCTCAACCTGGTGGTGGTTGTTGTCTCCTGGCAATTGGAATGGCAGCAACGCTTACGTGTTCGGCGTGCTCGGTTCGTCCGGTCCTGGCTACTTGAGCGGCAGCATCGTCTACTACACTCTTGGGGTGCGTCCGGCCATTTCTCTCAAATCTTGTATCAAAACAAGTGGAGGAGATGGATCTGCAACTAACCCATATACAATAAAAGAAACTGAAACAGGTTGCTAATGTGACCTGTTTTTAGTATAATATTAATGAAGGAGAAGATTTTATGAATTTTCAAAAAGTAGAACTTTCTAGTGTAGCAGTTAGAACTACTCAATATCCAACTGATAACTTACCAGAATTTCTAATTGTAGGTAGAAGTAATGTTGGAAAAAGTAGTTTTATAAATACACTAGTTAATAGAAAAAGCTTGGCAAGAACAAGTGCTAAACCAGGAAAAACACAAACACTTAATTTTTATAATATAGATGATATGTGTTATATAGTAGACGTACCAGGTTATGGTTATGCTGCAGTATCAAATGCTAAACAAGAAAAATTTGGTCTTATGATTGAAGAATATATAATGAATAGACCAAACTTAAAACATGTTTTCTTGCTTATTGACTATAGACATAAACCAACAGAGAACGATCTTATCATGTATGACTTTCTAAAATATTATAACCTACCAGTAACAGTGGTATGTACTAAATATGATAAAGTAAAAAAATCTCTAAAAGATAAGCAAAACAAAATAATTGAAAACACAATAGATGTTGCAATGGGTGATGAAATAATATACTTTAGTAAAATAACAAAAGTAGGTAGAGATAAAATAATTAGCATTATGGAAAGTAAAATAAACAATTAAAAAACAGGAGGGTTTTATGGTTAAAAATATAGGAGTATTTAAAGATTTTAATGATGATAGTATAAAAAGTGTTTTCAAAACTGAAAACAATGAAATAATAGAAATGACTCTTTTACAAAATAAAGAATATGAAGATGTAATATGTGTTCCAACGCATCACTTCTGTAACTTAGGATGTAAAATGTGTCATTTAACTAATAACAAACTTAATAAAAAAATGGTTGGAATAACTATAGAAAACTTTTTAGAGAGCCTAATGTATAGTTTAAGAGTTCAAGAAACTAATACTAAAAGAACTAATAAAAAAAGATTATTAATTAGTTTTATGGGAGTAGGAGAACCTCTTTTAAATATAAATTTAATAAAAAAAGTTTATAAATATGAAAGTTTAATAAAAGAAAACTTGGGTTATGAAAGTGTTGCCTATGCATTAAGTACAATGATGCCAAATGAGGAATTAAAAGGGTTAACTGAATTTGTAAACACCAACAACATGCCTTTAAAAATACATTTTAGTCTGCATTCACCAATAGATGAAAAAAGAAAGGCTTTAATACCATTTACAAAAGTAACTGTTTCCGAAGCATTAGACTTACTAAAAAACTATAGTGATATAATAAGTAAAAATGAAGCTATTATGAATAAACATAAATTACATCATAAAAGTAATGACTTAGTGGAAATACATTATACATTAATTAAAGGAATAAATGATACTCATGTAGAACTAAATGAATTAGTTAATCTACTAACTGATAAAAATATTACTATTAAATTTATTAGATTTAATCCAAAAGAAGAAATGAAAATAAGTCTAGAAGAAAATAAATGGTGTGAAGAATTAAGTAGTCATAATATCAAAGTAAAAACTTACACCCCGCCTGGTAAAGAAATAGGTGCTTCATGTGGAGAATTTACTCGTCATTATTATCATGAAGAAATAGAAACTCTTTCTGACTTAGAAGAATTTAATAGATGGAAAAACTTACATCAAATATATGAAAGTCAAAGAACTGATAACTTATCATGGGATGAATACTTTATGTCTGTTGCAAAACTAACATCTATGAGAAGTAAAGACCCAAATACCCAAGTGGGTGCAGTAGTAGTAAGTAAAGATAACAGAATACTTTCAATTGGATATAATGGAAGTCCAAATAACTATGATGATATAAGGTTCCCATGGAAAAGAATTGGACCCAAACTAGAAACTAAGTATCTATTTGTAGTACATGCTGAAAGAAATGCAATACTAAACTATTTAGGTAATAGAACAGACTTTCAAAATGCAAAAATATATGTAGACTTATTCCCATGTAATGAATGTGCTAAAGAAATAATTCAGTCAGGTATAAAAGAAGTAATATATTTATCAGATAAATATGCTAATACTGAAGAAACAATTGCGTCTAAACAACTATTTGACATGTGTGGAGTAAAATATAGACAATTAAATATAGATAAAGAAGTAACATTAAAACTAAAAATATAATTAAATAATAGAAAAAAGATTACCTAAAATAAGGTGATCTTTTTTGTAAAGTTATATTTAATTGATTGATTTGTATTTATTTTTATGATATATTTATTTTAGAAAGTAGGTACAAAATGAAAAAAATAATAATATTATTAATATCTCTATTTATAATAACTGGATGTACAAAAAATACAAATGAATTAGTAATGGTCACAGAAGCAGGATTTGCTCCTTATGAATATTATGAGGGTGGAGAAATTGTTGGAGTAGACGTGGACATTGCTAAATATATTGCTTCATCATTAAATAAAAAACTTGTAATAAAAGATGTGAGTTTTGATTCTATTATAAATGAAGTAAAATCTGGGAAAGCAGACTTTGGAGCAGCAGGAATAAGTTATACTCCTGAAAGAAGTCAAGAAGTAGATTTTAGTATAAATTATTCTACAAGTAAGCAAGTTATTATTGTAAAAAGTAGTAGCAGTATAAAAGGACCAAATGACATAAATAACAAGAAATTGGGTGTACAACTAGGTAGTATAGCAGATACTTATTTAACTAAGAATTATAAAAATAGTACTATTACTAGACAAAAGAAATATTTAACTTTAGTAGAAGACTTAAAAAGTGATAAAGTAGATGCTATTGTTATGGATTTATTACCTGCTAAAGAAATAATAAAAGTTAATAAGGGTTTAATTATATTAGATGAAGAATTAACACATGATGAGTATGGGATGATAGTTAAAAAAGGTAATGAAGAATTATTAAGTAATATTAATAAGTGTTTAGAAGAATTAAAAAGTAGTGGAAAAATAGACGAATATATTATAAATCATACAAAGTAGGTGTGTTATGAAAGAAATGATATATAAAACTTTAATATTAGATGATAGATATAAGTATATCTTAGAAGGCTTATTAAATACAATAGTAATGGCCTTTTTTGCGGTTATTATAGGTATTATATTAGGGTTAATAGTTTCTATAATAAGAAATGATTATGAAGTAAATAAAAAACATAAAATATTAAATTTTATTAGTAAAATGTATGTAGAAATAATAAGAGGTACTCCAGTAATATTACAACTTATGATAATATATTATGTAATATTTAAAAGTGTTAATATAAATATAATATTAGTAGGAATAATAGCATTTGGAATAAATTCAGGTGCTTATGTAAGTGAAATAATAAGAAGTGGAATAAAAAGTATAGATAAAGGTCAAATGGAAGCGGGACTTAGTTTAGGACTTAAATATAAACAGGTAATGAAATTAATTGTACTTCCAGAAGCTTTTAAAAATATTTTACCATCACTAGGAAACGAGTTTATAACATTATTAAAAGAAACATCAGTAGGAGCATATATTGGTATAATTGAGTTAACCAAGTCAGGAGACATAATAGCATCTAGAACATATGATTACTTCTTCCCATTAATCATAGTAGCGCTTGTTTATCTAATATTAACACTTAGTTTATCTAAGCTGGTTAATGTAATGGAAAGGAGACTTAATAATGTTAGAAGTTAAAGATCTTACTAAAAGTTTTGGAAGTTTAAAAGTATTGAAAGGTATTAGTTTCAAAGTAGATAAAGGAGAAGTATTAGTTGTAGTAGGACCAAGTGGATGTGGGAAAAGTACACTTTTAAGATGCTTAAATTTATTAGAAAAAGCAGATACTGGTAGTATTAAGTTTCAAAGAGTAGATATAACTAAAAAGAATATAAATGTTAGTCACGTAAGAGAAAAAATGGGTATGGTTTTTCAAAACTTTAATTTATTTCCTCATTTAACTGTTTTAGAAAATCTTACTCTTGCACCAACTACATTAAAACTTATGTCCAAAGAAAGTGCTAATAAAGAAGCACTTAAATTATTAGAGAGTATTGGTTTACTTGATAAAAAAGATGAATACCCAGATAACTTAAGCGGTGGACAAAAACAAAGGGTAGCAATAATAAGAAGTTTAATAATGAAACCGAAAATAATGCTTTTTGATGAACCAACTAGTGCATTAGATCCTGAAATGGTTAGTGAAGTATTTGATTTAATTAAAAAGTTAGCAAGTTCTGGAATGACTCTAATAATAGTAAGCCATGAAATGAGGTTTATTACTGAGGTATCTAATCATGTAATATTTTTAGATGATGGTAATATAATTTTTGATGGAACAAAAGAAGAAATGAAGATAAATAAAAATAAACGAATAAAAGATTTTTTAAAAAGTCATAAAAAGTAAATAAGGTACTTTAAAGAAGTACTTTTTTTATAATAATTTTTTTATAAATTACATCTGTCTTTTATCGATTTACAATTATAGAAAGATTATTGATTTTCTGAAAACAATAGATATTTTAACGATATCGAAAGAAAATTTTGTTAAATTAAAGGGGGCAAAAATTTAGATAAGGTTATTAAAAATATTGAAAAACTTGATATAGATTGGAAACAATATAATTTGATTAAAAGTTCAAATAATTACCCAGCACTACAACAGTCTATATCAGGTATATATAAAATAGCTAACAAATTATTTGCAGGTATTACAGTTTCATTACTATTATTCTTATGGATGAATGCTAGAAAAAAAGAAATTGCAATTTTACTTTCATTAGGAATTTCAAAAGCCAAAATATTCGGACAATTTGTTATTGAACTAGTATTTATATCAATCCCAGCATTTGTAGGATCATACTTTCTAGCTGTTTATACAGCAAGTATGATTGGAAATAACATATTAAGTAAAGTCACTGGTACTATAGCAAAACAAATTGCTAAACAAGGAGCCTCTAGTCAACTTGGAGGTGGAGCTGAAGTAGATGGATTTAATAAAACACTAACAAGTTTAGAAATTAATATATCTCCAAAATTAATGATATATGTAGTTTTATTTATGTCTTTAGTTCTTATAATATCGTTATTAATATCTTCATATAGTAGTTTAAAGAAGAGTCCAAGAGAATTATTAATTGATACAAAGTAATTAATAATATAATTATAATTTAATCTTTGTAAAAAGCATTAATTTTTTTATTGATTTCTGTAAAAGTATGATATAATTTAAATATAGAGAGGAGAGTTATGAAAAAACAAAATTTTTTAATTATAGGATTGATATTATTTGCAATTATAGCATTTATAACATTTATAGTAGTGTCAGGTAGTGGTGACAAAGGTAGTTTTAATACATCGAAAGATATAAAAACCTTAATTAATACCATAAATAAAGATAATAAAGATATTTTACCTGAACTTGAAACTATGAAAATAAATGTGAAGAATATTGATGAAGTTACTAGCTATACTGGTTTAAAAACAAATGATGGAATTGAATCAATTACTGTATCAGTACCAGTGATGACCTCACAAGCTTATTCAGTGGCTATTGTTAAAGTTAAAGATAATGTAGATGTAGAAAAAATTAAACAAGAAATGCTAGATAATATTGATATGAGACGTTGGATTTGTGTTTCTGCAGAACAACTATATATCACAAATAGTGGTAATTTAATATTCTCTGTAATGGCAGATAAAGATATTGCTGAAACTATATATAATGATTTTAAGAAATATGTAAATAATAATATTGGAAAAGAATTAGAAAAATCAAATAACGAAGAAAATATAGAACTTCCACCAGAAATGCCAGCAGAAGAATAATGAAGCACCTTTAAAGGTGCCTTTTTAAAGGAGGATAAAATGTTATTTACTAGTATTAGTTTTTTATATTATTTTTTACCAGTGTTAATTCTTATATATTTTCTAACACCTAAAAAGTATAAGAACATTATTTTATTAATTGCTTCTTTAGTATTTTATTTTTACGGAGAACCTAAATATGTTTTTTTAATGATTGCAGAAATTATTATTGCTTATATAGGAGCTATTTTAATTGATAAATATAAAAATCAAAGTAAAAATATATTAATAACAACTTTATTTATACATGTATTTTTATTAATAATATTTAAATATACTGATTTTATTATACAATCAATTAATGATATATCTAATGCTAATATTAAATTATTAAATATTGCATTACCAATAGGAATATCATTTTATACATTTCAAATTATAAGTTATGTTATTGATGTATATAATGGTAAAGTTAAAGTTCAAAAGAGTATTATAAAATTAGCAACATATGTATCTTTATTTCCACAGTTAGTCGCAGGACCTATTGTTAGATATCAAACAGTAGAAAAAGAATTAGATGATAGGGTTCATAGCTTTAATAATTTTGCATATGGTATTAGAAGATTTACTATTGGTCTTGCTAAAAAAGTATTAATAGCAAATGCTTTGGGAGAACTTTGTACTAAAGCTTTTGCTCTAAATGAAACAACCGTAATATTTTATTGGATATTTGGTATAAGTTACATGCTAGAGTTGTATTTTGATTTTTCTGCTTATAGTGATATGGCTATTGGTCTTGGAAGAATCTTTGGATTTCATTTTCCTGAAAACTTTAATTATCCATATATATCAAAAAGTATAACTGAGTTTTGGCGAAGATGGCACATCTCTCTTAGTACATGGTTTAAAGATTATGTTTATATTCCACTTGGAGGTAATAGAAATGGTATATATAAACAAATAAGAAATATTTTAATAGTATGGTTATTAACTGGAATATGGCATGGAGCTAATTGGACTTTTTTAATATGGGGATTATTGTTTGGAATTATTCTTATAATAGAAAAATTATGGCTTAATAAGTTTATGGAAAAATTACCTTCTTTTATAAGAAGAATATATGTGTTATTTAATGTCATGATATTATTTATTATATTTAATTCTGACAATATGCAAGTGGCCTTAACTAGTATTAAAGGGTTATTTGGTATGAATGGAGAAGTTTTTATTAATAATTATACACTTCATTATTTAAAGAGTTATTCACTAGTATTAATTATTGCTTTACTCGGTTCTACACCATTAATTAAAATATTAATAGATAAATTAAGAAAAAATAAATATTTAAATAACATAATTAATATTTTAGAACCAATTTTAATAGTTGTGATATTATTTGTTGTTACTTCTTATTTGATAGACAATTCATATAATCCATTTTTATATTTTAGATTTTAAGGAGGTTATACATGAGCGATAAAATTAAAGATATAGTTGTAACTATAGTATTTCTTATTACTATAATTTCATTATTTTTGATTAATGCTATAAAAAAAGATACTGATATTTCTATAGCAGAGAGAAGAAAACTTGCTACTATGCCAGAATTAACTACTAAAAGTTTGTTTGATGGTACATATTTTAAGAAATTTGATTCCTATGTTACGGATCAGTTTATTGAAAGAGATACTTTTAGAAAAATTAAAATAGATATAGAATTATCTACTAAAGGTGAATATAATAATTTATATATGTATGATGATTATATTGTTGAAGAAATATTTCCTTTAAATACTAATTCTATTAATAATTTAACAAATAAGATTAATTATATAAAAAATACATATTTAAGTAATAATAGTAACATTTATTATACTATTATACCTGATAAAAATTATTTTGTTAATAAAGGTAATTTAAAACTTGATTATAATAAATTACAAGATATAATGAAAAGTAATTTAACAAATCTTAATTATATAAATATATTTGATAAATTAACACTTGATAATTATTATAAGACTGATACTCATTGGAAACAAGAAGATTTATTTAATGTTGCAAATACTATTGCTAAACAAATGAATTTTGATATAACTAATAACAATGTTATAAATACTGTTACTACTTTTAAAGGGAGTTATGCTGGTAGACTATCAGTAACTAAAGATATTGATACTATAAAAACTATATCTAACCCATCTACTCTTAATAGTAGTGTATATAATTATGAAACTAAAAAATATACAAAAATATATGATTATGACAAACTAAAATCATTAGATAAATATGATATATATTTATCAGGAGCATCTTCTATTATAGATATTGTTAATCCCACTTCAAATAGTAATAAAGAATTAATTGTTTTTCGTGATTCTTACGGTAGTAGTTTAATTCCTTTATTACTAGATGGTTATAAGAAGATTACTGTTATTGATATTAGATATGTTTCTTCAAAAATTTTGAATAATTATATAAAGTTTAATAATCAAGATGTTCTTTTTATGTATAGTATATTAACTATAAATAATAGTTTTTCTATGAGATAAGGAATTTAGTTAATTAGATTCCTTTTTTCTTTTGTTAACTAATTAATAAAATGTTTCAGTTATATTTTTTCCGAAAACGAAAAAAATTAAATAAAATTAGTGTTAAAAATAAATAAAATGTGATAAAATGTAGATGAGATAGAGTGTGTTCTTTGTTGAAAATAAAACTCTTACTTATTTTTTAGTAATTGTTCATAAGGAATATAATTAGTAATGTGAAATAGAGGTGAATAATATGAAAAATATTTATATAATAACTGGAGCAAATGGCTTTCTTGGAAACAATATTGTAAGATTACTTGAAAAAGATAACAATAACGAAATAAGAGCATTGATTCTACCTAATGATAAAACAGATGCTCTAAAAGGACTTAAATGTGAAAAATTCTATGGTGATGTAACAAAATTAGAAACATTAGAAGATGTATTTAATATAGATCAACAGATTAAAGAAAAAGTGAATGTTTATGTTATTCATTGTGCTTCAATAGTATACCTTGATAGCAAATATAATGAAAGAGTATATCAAGTTAATGTTGAAGGTGCTAAAAATATTATTAAAAAAACTAAAGAAATAAATGCTAAACTAGTATATGTTAGTAGTGTACATGCAATAGAAGAAAAAGTTAATAATGAAGTAATGGATGAAAATGCAAGTTTTGATCCAGATAAAATTGTTGGTTTATATGCAAAGACTAAAGCTGAAACAACAAGGTATGTATTTAATGAAGTTAAAAACAATAATTTAAATGCTTGTGTTGTCTTTCCGTCAGGTCTATTAGGAGTAAATGATTTTACCAATACTAATATGACAGTTTTAATAAAAAAAATCTTAAATAAAAAACTTCCTTCAGTAACCGATGGTGGATATGATTTTGTTGATGTAAGGGATGTTGCTAGAGGTGTTATTAATGCTTGTATTAAAGGAAAAAAAGGAGAAGGATATATTTTATCAGGTGAATATGTAAGTATTAGAAAAATAGCTGATTTAGTATGTGAGTATGGTGGTATTAAACCAATAAAAAGAATTGTTTCAATAAATATGGTTAAATATATTGCTCCATTATTTGAAATATATTATAAGTTTAGGAAAAAGACACCTTTATTTACTAAGTATTCATTATATACATTAAAGGCTAATGCTAATTTTACAAATGAAAAAGCTAAAAAAGAATTAGATTATCAAACAAGAAGTATTAAATATACAATTAAAGATTTAGTTAATGAAATAAAAAGTAATAATAATTTATTATAGAGTAGTATAGTTTTGATTTTTAGTATTTGAAGAAAGATTTATAATTAATAATCTTTCTTTTTTACTAATTTAGTCATATATAATTAACTTTATTTTTTAAGTGTTATTATTTTAGAATAAAAGAAATTAGTTTATATGTTTTTTTAGTTGAAAAAGTACTCATTTACTGGTATACTTAATATAGTAGGAGACTACAAGAAAGGTGGATTTATGGAAGGAATTAATGTAAAAAGTGAAATAGGACCATTAAAAAAAGTTCTTTTACATAGACCTGGGAATGAATTACTTAATTTAACTCCAGATACATTAGGAAGACTTTTATTTGATGACATCCCATTTCTACCAGTAGCGCAAGCTGAACATGATGAATTTGCACGTATTTTAAAAGAAAATGGTATAGATGTAGTATATCTAGAAGATTTAATGGCAGAAGTACTTAATATCAGTGATGAAATACTTTGTGAATTTATAAAAGAATTTATCTATGAAGCAGGAATAACTACTCCAAAATATAAGAATCTTGTATTTGAGTATTTACATAGTTTTGTAGATAAAAAAGAATTAGTTTTAAAAACTATGAGTGGTATTAAAATAGAAGAAATACCAAGAGTAAAAAGGGAAGTAGAAAAAAGTTTAGTTGACTTTGTAAGCGATGAAAGTGAATTTTTAGCTGATCCAATACCAAACTTATACTTTACAAGAGACCCATTTGCAAGTTGTGGTAACGGGGCAATACTAAATAGAATGTATTCAGTTACTAGAAATAGAGAAACAATTTATGCTGACTACATATTCAAATATCATCCTGATTTCAAAGGTAAAGTAAAAAAATATTATGATAGAACAATGCCTTATCATATTGAAGGAGGAGACGTACTTAATTTAAGTAATAAAGTTTTAGCAGTAGGTATATCACAAAGAACAGAAGCTGCTGCAATTGATGAACTATCTAAAAACTTATTTAAAGAGCCTACTTGTGAAATAGAAACAGTTTTAGCTTTCAAAATACCAGAAAGTCGTGCATTTATGCATTTAGACACAGTATTTACTCAAATAGACTATGATAAGTTTACATATCATCCAGGAATAATGAATACTCTAGAAGTTTATGAGATAACTGAAGGGGACGATCCAACTACATTTGAAGACTTAAATGTAAGAAAAGTAGAAGGTAGTTTAGAAGAAATATTAGAAAAATATCTTGGAAGAAAAATCACACTTATTCCATGTGCTGGTGGAGAAAGAATCTCTAGTGAAAGAGAACAATGGAATGATGGAACAAACACTCTTTGTATAGCACCTGGTGTGGTAGTTGTATATGATAGAAATAATATGACTAATAACATATTAAGAGAACATGGAATTAAGGTTCTTGAAATGCCAAGTGCTGAATTATCTCGTGGAAGAGGTGGCCCAAGATGTATGAGCATGCCACTAATTAGGGAGGATATTTAATGAATTTAACAGGAAGAAATTTTTTGAAACTACTTGATTATACACCAGAAGAAATAAGATATTTACTTGATTTATCAAAAGATTTAAAAAATAAAAAGAAAAGTGGTATATCTCACAAATATTTACCAAATAAAAACATTGTACTTTTATTTGAAAAAACTTCAACTAGAACAAGATGTGCTTTTGAAGTTGCTGCACTTGACCTTGGTATGGGAGTAACTTATTTAGACCCTAACGCTAGTCAAATGGGTAAAAAGGAAAGTATTGCTGATACTGCTAAAGTATTAGGTAGAATGTATGATGGAATAGAATACCGTGGATATAGTCAAACTATAGTAGAAGAACTAGCTAAAAATGCTGGAGTACCTGTATGGAACGGACTTACAACAGAATTTCATCCAACACAAATGCTTGCAGATATTATGACTGTTGAAGAAAACTTTGGTTATTTAAAGGGCTTAAAGTTAGTGTTTATGGGAGATGCTAGAAACAACGTTGCAAATTCACTTATGGTAGTATGTGCTAAAATGGGGATTAATTTTGTAGCATGTGCTCCACGTGAATTATGGCCACAAGAAGAGTTAGTTAATACTTGTAAGGAAATTGCTAGTACTAATGGGTGTACTATAACTTTAGAAGAAGACGTAAGTATTGCTACTAAAGATGCTAACGTTATATATACTGATGTATGGGTTTCAATGGGAGAACCTGATGAAGTATGGGCTAGTCGTATTAAATTACTTAGTCCATATCAAGTAAACATGAGTGTTATGTCAAATGCTAGTGAAAATGCAATATTCTTACACTGCTTACCATCATTTCATGATTTAAATACAACAATTGGAAAAGAAATATATGAAAAATTTGGACTTAAAGAAATGGAAGTAACTGATGAAGTATTTAATAGTCCTAAATCTAAAGTATTTGATGAAGCAGAAAATAGACTACATACAATAAAAGCAGTAGTATATGCAACAATGAGGGATATTAATGAGTAAAATAGTTATAGCTCTAGGAGGAAACGCTCTAGGGAAGACTCCTAGTGAACAATTATCTATTCTAGAAGGTGTTTCTAAAGTAATAGTGGACCTTATAGAAAAAGGTAATAAAGTAATACTTACACATGGAAATGGACCGCAAGTTGGGCAAATTTCTCTTGCAATGGAATATGCTAGTAATGGAAGTGTTGGTACTCCATCAATGCCATTTGCAGAGTGTGGTAGTATGAGTGAGGGTTATATTGGTTACCATATAGAACAGTCAATAATGAATGAACTAAATAAAAGAGACATTGATAAATCTATAGTAACCTTAATAACAGAGGTCTTAGTTGATAAAAATGATGGATGTTTTAAAAATCCTACTAAACCTATTGGAATGTTTTACACTAAAGAAGAAGCCAGTGTAATAGAGAGTGAAAAAGGTTACATTTTTAAAGAAGACGCAGGCCGTGGATATAGAAGAGTAGTACCATCTCCTATACCTAAAAAAATACTAAATGATAAAGTTATCAAAAAATTAGTAGAAGATGATGTAATTGTTATATGTGCTGGAGGTGGAGGAGTTCCAGTTATAATGGAAGATAATCTTCTAAAAGGAGTAGATGCTGTTATTGACAAAGATAAGTCAGCTAGTTTACTTGCTAAAGAAGTAGATGCTGATGTGTTACTTATATTAACTGCTGTTGATAAAGTATACTTGAACTATAATAAAGAAAATATGACTGAGTTAGATACAATCACAGTAGAAGAAGCAAGAAAATATATAAGTGATAACGAGTTTGCTCCTGGAAGTATGTTACCTAAAATTGAAGCATGTATAAGTTTTGTAGAAAACAGAAATAAAACTGCAATAATTACATCGCTAGAATGTGCAAGTGATGCACTAGAACACAAAAATGGTACAGTCATAAAAGGAGGAAAATAATATGACAAAGAAAAAGAATAGAAACATGTTATCAGCATACACTATTATAATGATAGTCATAGTAGCGCTTGGAATTCTTTCACATTTACTACCAGATGCTAAATTTGTTGGTGAAGAAATAGTAAATGGAAGTGGTACAGTAGGGGCTAAATTAAGTCAAATCTTACTAGCACCAATTCTAGGATTTGAAAATGCTGTAGACGTTGCAATATTCGTACTTATTTTAGGAGGATTCCTTAAAATAATAGACAAAACTAAGGCTTTAGAAACAGGTATCAAAGTTTTAGTACAAAAATTAAAAGGTAAAGAATTATGGTTAATACCAATATTAATGTTTATCTTCTCAATTTGTGGTACAACATATGGAATGCTTGAAGAAACAGTTGGCTTCTACGTACTTCTAGCTGCTACAATGTTTGCCGCAGGAATGGACCCACTTGTAGGATCAGCAGTAGTTTTATTAGGTGCTGGTACTGGTGTTTTAGGTTCAACAGTTAACCCATTCGCAACAGGTGCAGTATTATCTGCTTTAAGAGCAGCTGGTGTAGAATATAATCAAGGAACTGTATTATTTATAGGTATAATCTTATGGTTACTTGCTTACTTAATTGCAACACTATTTGTTTTAGCATATGCGAGCAAAGTTAAAAAAGATAAAGGTTCAACAATACTTTCTTTAAGAGAACAAGAAGAAGCAGAAAAAGAATTTGGTAAATTTGAAGAAAAATCAAAACAAAAAGAAGTGTTAACTACAAAACAAAAAATAACTCTATGTGTTTTTGCTTTAACATTCCTAATAATGATTATAGGATTTGTTCCATGGGGAGAATTTGGCATAACTTTCTTTGATGGATTTACTGGATGGCTTACAGGTTCAAGTTTAGGTAACTGGTACTTCTACGAGTCTGCACTTTGGTTCTTCTTAATGAGTATAGTTATCTCATTAATCAATGGTTACAAAGAAAAAGAGTATGTAGACACATTTATTGATGGAACAAAAGATATGATAGGTGTTATATTAGTAATAGCAGTAGCAAGAGGAGCTTCTGTATTAATGAAACAAACTTACTTAGACAATTATATTATTTATAATGCAACTGAACATTTAAGTAAATTACCAGAGTTAGTATATGTTCCACTTAACTACTTACTACATATAGTATTATCGTTCTTAGTACCATCTAGTAGTGGACTTGCAACACTTTCAACTCCAATAACTGGACCACTTGCTGCAAACTTAGGTTATTCAACTGAAGTAGCTGCAATGACTATTGTAAGTGCTAATGGATTAGTAAACTTAATAACTCCAACTTGTGGAGCAATAATGGGTGGACTTGCTCTTGCTAAAGTAGACTATTCAACTTGGTTCAAATGGGCATTAAAAGTAGTTATAACAATTGCTGTAGTAAATATCTTAGTATTGATGTTATTCTCAATTGTTTAACTAACGAAAAGGTACTTTTAAGTAAGTATCTTTTTTTATTTGTATTACTTGTTTTTTCTTTACATAAAAGAGTAGACATGTTATCATAACTATCAAGAAGGTGAATTATGTATAATTATTATATAACATTACTAGGTTACCCAAATATACCAGAGTTTTTAAATAAATATTTAACTTTATCTTCATTAAATAGATTAAAAGAAGTAGGATACTTTTGTGGAATGGATTATGCATCTTCTAACATATATAATTTTAAAGAATATATAAGTAGATACATGCACTCATTATCAACATCTTTACTAGTATACTACTTAACAAAAGATAAAAGATGTACCTTACAAGCACTATTTCATGATATATCTACTCCCGTATTTAGTCATGTAATTGACTATATGAATAAAGATTATATTTATCAAGAAACAACAGAAGAATTTACTGAATTAATTTTAAAAAGTGATAAAAAGTTGTTAGAATACCTTGAGTTAGATAAAATACCACTTGATAATCTAGTAAATTTTAAATTTTCAACTATAGTAGATTCTCCTAGACCTAAAATGTGTGCAGATAGACTTGATGGAATAATACTTAACGGATCATACTGGACTAAAACGTTAAATAAAAAAGATATATTTAATATTATTAAAAGTACAGAACTCTATATCAATGAAGAAAGTATTCCAGAAATAGGTTTTAATAATATAACTGCTTATAACAAAGTTGTAGAAACAAACGATTTAACTAATATTGAAATGCACTCAAATTATGATAACTATATGATGGAATTACTAGCCAACATAACAAGACATTTAATTAATAAAGAATATATTAAATATGAAGACTTATATTTTTTAACAGAAAATAAAATATTTGAACTTATAAATAACATAGAAGATAAAGAAATAAAAGAATATATTTTTCTTTTTAAAAATATTAAAAAAGAAGAAATACCTTTAGTAAAACAAGAAGAAATAAAAGAAAGAAAATTAAAACCATTACTAAATGGTAAAAGGTTATGATTATTCTTGATTTTAAATTTTTATCTGCTATAATAAATAATGAAAGAAGGAGAAAACATGGAAAAGGAAATTAATTTATTTGGAAAAGAATTTGAAGAGGAAATAAAAAAGTGTAAGGATGAAGAAGATAATTTGAGAAAAATTACAGGTGAATATCTAAAAGCAATTTTAAATCACAAAAAAACATATGGAAAAAGAATAGAATTATTTGTTAAAGTTAGAAATGATAAAATAACAGAAATAAATAAAGAATTAAATAAATATGTTCCAAAATTAAATGAACTTGAATACAAATTGAATGAAATAATAGATAACTATTGTATGACAAACAAACATGAATATATCTTAATTTCTTCTTATGAAACAGACATGCCTTATTATAAAAAAGAAAAAACTTTTTGTAATACTTACAAATGTATTTACTGTGGACATGAAGTAACAAGAGAAGAAAAAGATGGTATTTATATAGTTAAACAATTTGAAAGAAAGTTACCAAAAGAAATTGGTTATCAAGATACTAATAAATTTTCACTAGAGTATGTACAAAATACATATAATGAATATTTAATATTAAACAAATATGTTAATTATCTTAATTATTTAAAATCAAAAATATGTGATTTATTCGGACATGAAATTTGTTGTAAATATAATAAAGAATATCATTTCTGTAAATGCTGTGGAAAGATTATGAATAAAGATATATCAAGATTAATGTTTGATTCTCCTTATACATATAAAGTAATGACAAGAACTTATTTTAGAGATATTAATTATATTACATATCCTAATAAAGATATAGAATTATCTTTACCAACTTTTGAGGAATATTTAGAAGAGTTAGAAGAAAAGAATACACAAAAACTTGTTATGAAAAAAGATTTTTAAAGGAATGTTATAAATCATAAAAAATTAAACTAGGGTACTTGAAAAGAGTAGCCTTTTTTGTATAATAAATTTAGTTAAGGTAGAAGGAAGGTAATAAATATGATTAATAATTGCGTATTTAAAACAAGTTATATGTCTTTCTTTTTGGTACAAAGTAAAGTACCAAATGGGGGGGGTATTATCTTCTAACTATCTTAAATAGTTTTGTTTTTAATGTGCATAATAATGGATAGAATCATTCTACCCATTTTTTGTTATGTATGAAAGGAGT
>ENA-OOSJ01000074-OOSJ01000074.1-human-gut-metagenome-genome-assembly--contig:-NODE-74-length-19828-cov-4.276336_pt1 | contig 19828 bp, 19 predicted proteins | sample MGYA00241311_ERZ501217 | MGnify/ENA primary metagenome ERZ501217 (study PRJEB25962, sample SAMEA2042500) | human gut metagenome | biome: human gut; feature: human-associated habitat; material: faeces... | reverse complement strand
CAGGCGCGGTTATATGGTTTTCCCTCGCCCGTAAGGGCGGTTGTATGGTTTTTACTAGCCCACCAGCTCACTAGTCCACTAAAGCTGTTTTATCCATACTGGCGACTTCAATAAATTAAAAGGCACCCCACTCCCGACCGCGATCCCGACCGCGCCGTAGGCGCCCCCCATTCCCTACTCTCAAAAATATATTGACATCACTCCATGAATCCCTTATAATATAAAAGCTGTTCATATTCGATCAGCATAATTTTTAGAGAGGTGATTTACACAATGGCAACAAACAGAAATCTCCGTTTTAAGACAAGCAGACGTTTCGGCGTAAATATTTACGGCCATCCGAAAGCGTTAAAACGGCAGGTCGCTGACGCTCGTCAGAAGAAACAGTCTGAATACGGCGTACAGCTGTCCGAAAAACAGAAGGTTAAAGCGATGTACAACCTGCTTGAAAAGCAGTTCTACCGCTATTATGATAAAGCAAGGAGAATGTCCGGCGTCGTAGGCGAAAACCTGCTGTTCCTGCTGGAAACCAGACTGGACAACCTTGTATACCGTGCAGGCTTTGCACGTTCCATCCGTCAGGCTCGTCAGATGGTTACCCACGGACTCATCGTGGTTGACGGCAAGAGAGTAGACATTCCTTCCTACCCCGTTCGTCCGGGACAGGTTATTTCCCTGAAGGAATCCTACAGAACCAATGAAATGTTCAAACAGTCCTTCCAGGAACTGAAGACCTTCGATCTTCCTTACATCGAAAAGTCTTTCGACAACTGGACTGCAACCCTCACCCGTTTCCCCCAGAGAGACGAACTCCCCTACAAGGACGAAGTCAACGAAACCAACATCGTCGAACTGTACTCCAAGTAATTCGTTTTTCAGCGGACTATGGACATACAAAAGAGGAAATGCTTTTTGCGAAGCATTTCCTCTTTTTTCGTGCTTTTCTGACCCCTTTTGATGCGGCCCCATGGGTCCCTCTTCGCCTGATGACCATAGCCCGGATAAGCATCTGAGAGGGCAGGGTTATCATAGATTCCTCCAGGTATGTGGTTTCCCGTCTTTAAAGGAATTGATTTGCCCGGGCTCCCCGGGATTTGGAATCTCCACTTGCAGTCCGGCCCCTCATCCATCCGGTTTCCTTCCCGATTTCTTCAGGAGCCCCCCTTTCCATGGATTCGGCTTTCTGCAGGCAGCTTACCATGGCGGCAGCGGCGTGTGGCACGCCGGGACTCCCGGACGATTTACTGCTGCTATGGAGAGATGACCTATGCCTGAAGAATCCCTGCAGATAAACAAAGAAATACGACCGTACCGGTATCAATTGCGGTTATAAGGGCCGGGCATAAAGCCATTCATCGCAGGGGGCACGTGGCGCGCCTGCCGTGAATCCTGTGCATACCCAGGATTCTTGACAGGCAGCTCGTGGTTCGTGACTCGTAAACGCCTGTCATTATACTCGATTGGGCTGTGGTCAAATCTCGCTGCTTCCCCCGTGGAAGCCCCTGCAATTCAGCTCCTACACATAGGGCCACCGGCGATTTTTTTGGAATCGTGAACACATTCGTCCCCACTGCCTGTATCCGATTTGTAGGGGTTCGTACGTGCATTTTCAACCCGTCCGGTCATGACTGTAAGGAAAGGCAAGACGGATGCTGAAACAGACTGCAGCCCTATCGCCCAGCTCCTTTCTGAGAACGGAGCCTGCGTTACGTTCTGGCCTTCCCGCCTCCTCCCGTCACCCTGAGCGACAGCGAAGGATCTCGGTAAAAATAGCAAGTGGCAAAAATATCAATAAATACCAGTCGGCAGGAAGGCAGACCTATTCTCAGGGCTCCGCCCGGCTCCTTTCTGGGAAAGGAGCTGGGCGTTACGTGCCGCAGGGCCATACGATTTCCAAAATAAAAATCCTGCCGCTCTCATACAAAGCGGCAGGATTTTATTGTTTTTTATTCCCGAACCAGGATTATTTCTTCAGAGCAGCCAGCTGCTGTTTCAGCTGTTCATTTTCCTGTTCCAGTTTGGCCTGTTTCTGTTCCAGATTCTTAATATCTTTCATGATATCGGAAACGGTGCCTTCGGAAGGACGGGATACATGGCCACCCTGGCCGATTCTTCTGGTATAGCCTACGTTAGCACCCATGCGGTGTTCATCAGCCCCCAGGTCCGTAGCTACGCCTACGGAAAGCATGGAGTCACGGTTGAAGTGATAGAATCCGCCCAGTGCCAGAGCTTCAGTGCCATCATAAGTACCTACAGCGGCAGACAGCTGGAAGCGGGCATCTCCTTCATCATAGGACAGCGGATGGAGACCACTCATGGCCATGGACAGGGCACCGACAGTATCTACTTCCTTGGATACATCATGAATCTTGTTGTCCAGACGGGAAATATCAGCCTGACGGGCAGCAGCCTCATCGCCGATGGCCTTCTTGTTAGCTGCAATGGCAGTATCGTGTTCTTTATCTTTGTCGCCACGGGCAGCAGCTTCAGCACTAATAGCATTTTTATTGTCAACTACATCGCCCTGTACCTTATGAAGGGTGTTAGCATTGGCTTCAATGTTACTTTCATTGGTAGTAATGCGGTCTTCATGGTTGGTAAGTTTATCGCTATTAGCTTTGATTGCATCCTGGTTGTTCTTAATCTTGCCAGCATTTGCCGTGATACGGTTTTCATGATCAGCAATCTTATTATCCTGTTCGTCCTGCTGACCCTGGATGATACCTAAGTTTTTCTTCATATCACCCTTCAATTTATCATCAGCTGCTTGACGGTCGCTAATTTCCTTATGAAGAGCCTTATCTACATTGGTGAGATTCTGACCGACAGACTGATCTTTCTTAATCAAGTCACTTTCCGATGTGACATTCTGGTTATTAGAAATCAAATCGACCCGGTCTTTCAATCCATTCGCAACGGTATTGGCTTTTTCTGCAGCTTCGTTGGCGGCCTTTGTGGCATCGGCAGAAGCAAAAGCATTAGCATTTTTCAAAGTATCCTGAATATCTGCAATATCCTTCTGGCTCTGGGCAATGTTGCCTGCATTGGTATGAATTTCAGCATTTGCCTTATCTACCCTGCCATCGGTTTCGGTAAGATGTTTCTCCAGATTCTTAGCCGCCTCTGCATTAGCAACAATGGCTTTGGAATTATTTGTTACTGCTTTAGTCAGCGTATCATTAATACCTGCCTGTGCATTTACAGCTTTATTGAGGTTGTTCTGCAGATTTTTGTCTGCCTCAACGCGAGCTCCTTGTTCATTATTGATATTGGTCTGCAGGTTAGAAACATCTTTCTGGCGGGCAGCAACCTCATCGCCGATGGCCTTCTTGTTAGCTGCAATGTCAATCTTGTTCTGGGCAATGTTGCCTGCATTTGTATGGATTTCAGCATTTGCCTTATCTACCCTGCCATCGGTTTCGGTAAGATGTTTCTCCAGATTCTTAGCCGCCTCTGCATTAGCAACAATGGCTTTGGAATTATTTGTTACTGCTTTAGTCAGCGTATCATTAATACCTGCCTGTGCATTTACAGCTTTATTGAGGTTGTTCTGCAGATTTTTGTCTGCCTCAACGCGAGCTCCTTGTTCATTATTGATATTGGTCTGCAGGTTAGAAACATCTTTCTGGCGGGCTGAGGTTTCTTCATCTATGGACTGTTTATTAGCAGCAATGTCAGAAGAATAATCCTTGGAAGCGCTTAACTGACTTGCAATGTCTTTAATTCTTTGAGTATTCGCATTTACTCCCTGTACCACCTCATTGAACTGCTGGTCCGTAACTTGAGCACTGACAGTCTGCACGCCCAAAAGGCTGCCGCCTGCCAAAATCAGGGACGCTGCTACGAGACTTGATAATTTTTTACTTTTAATCATAAAAAATCCCTCCAAATGGAAATGAAATTAACTTCCGTCTTATTTCAAGTCCCCTTACAGTTTGAGGTATCTTCCCGATTTTCTGACACAGACCCCATCACTCAAAAGGAACCTTCCACAAGATCAGAAATTTTAGCTACATTAAGCATACCCCCCTCTGGATAATTGTCAAATAAAAATTTAAAATTTAGGTTAGCTTTATGTTTTAAAGTCATGAATTTTATAGGCTATAATAATTTTTATTCATTTTCTCCTTTTTTCATAGAGAATAATGGGGAACGTCCATCTATAATATTGGTATACACTCTATTTTTAAAAATATTCTGCAAAACAGCCACGTTCAAGAAAACAGCAGGCAGCAATTCAATCAGTTCGGAAATTTTCAAAAAAGGGTACCAAAAAGGGGCTGTGAAAAAATTTTCAATCATTTCTTCACAGCCTTATTTTTATGCATTTTATCATGGTTGAAGTGGTAAACTAAAATTGGACACAGAGGGGGTAATCTTTAGACATACGGTGTACACTGCATAGGCAGTGCAAAATAAGCACTGGACAGAGTGTCTCCCCTTTACTGGACAGGAGGTTTGCCATGAAGTACACGAAAGAGCAAAGATTGGACATCGGTCGACGAATTTACTACAGCGAAATAAGTCGGTATGAAGCCGCAGAAGAATATGGCATCAGTGAGCAGACCGCACGGAATTACATGAGAATGTATCGGGATGCCAATCGGCTGCCGCCCAAACGCGGACAGAGATCCATCAGCGCACTCTCTTTCAAGAAAGAGCCGGCAGAGCTGGATGAACTGAAATCTATGACAAAGGAGGAATTGATCCAGGAGCTGATTAAAGCCAGGATCACAGAAGCAAGGTTAAAACAAGGATACGAGGTGAAGGGAGATGGTACGGTAATTCTATACGCCAGCAAGACTACCAAGTGATTATGGAACTGTCAGGAGAAATCCCAGTGAAGATCCTATGTAAAGCAATGGACATCCAGCGGAGCAGTTTCTACGCATGGAAGAAGCATCTTTCTCATCCTTCGGAAAGAGAGAAGAACCTTGCAAGCAATGTCAGGCTGTTTCAAGAATACCACTTGAAGTATCCATCGCATGGGTACCGCTGGCTGAATGCCAAGATACGCCTGGACAAAAACATTGTCCTGTCTGACCCCTATGCTCATAAGTGTTGCAAGATTGCGGGAATCAAGAGCAAGTCCAAGCATTACCGCTACAAGAAGGCTGGAGATCCGGCGCGAATATTCCCCAATCTGCTCCTGTCAGAGATGCAGATTGACAGGCCAATGCAGTGCATCGTGAGCGATATGACAGCGTTTTATATGAAGGGCACCTACTACGAACTGACTCTTTACATGGATCTCTGGAACGATGAGATTGTCAGCCATTCCCTTTCGGCAAAGCGTGGCGACCGCATGACCTATATCAGTGGGCTGAAAGATCTGATTGCATGGAAGGAGCAACATCCGGAGCACCAAATGATTCTGCACACGGACCAGGGATCTGTCTACGCATCTAAGGCCTACAACGACCTGTTGCCCATGTACGGCATTACCCGGTCGATGTCACGTGCCGGAACGCCGACAGATAACGCTGCAATGGAATCTGTCAATGGATGGATTAAGGCCGAGATGTTCATGGACTTACACGTGACCAGGGAGAAGTCCTTAGTGTAAAATTTTACTCGGTAGGGGAATTTTTCCAGAAGCAGTAAAATAGGAAAGCCTCCCCTTGATCTGATGACTCTATTTAGGCTGAAAGGAAGTTATCTCATTGGCTCGAAGAAATGAACTGTCAGCTTATAGCTATGGCTCTGGAGCGTATTGACGCAGAGCTGTATCAGATAGTTACAGGGTGGCGTGTGGCACGCCTGGACTCCCGAAGGATCTACCTGCCGCTATGGAGAGATGACCTATGCCTGAAGACTTCTGAATGAGAAAATAGGCCAGGATGCCTGGAGGGGCAAATATGCGTTTATAGAGCTTCTTCTTCCCCAATGGGGAGACTTGCCAGAGCTATACAGGAATACAGATTCAATCGAAGCCACGGAGATCGTAATGATGGACAGTCAAATGAATTGCCGAGGAAAGTTTGACACTTGCGAAGAAAGCATGACAAAAATCCCACCGGATAACCGATGGGATTTTTAAATTACTGTTTGAACTTGTCTATGATTTTATCAAGGAAGGAGCTTTTTCCTTTATACTGGGAGCAGTCTTCTCCCATTTCATTGGCAAAGTGAAGGAGTGCGTTCTTCTGGTCTTCGTTCAGCCGCTTAGGCACCGTCACATGGACTTCCACATAGAGGTTCCCTTTGCGGGAGGACTGCAGATGAGGCATGCCCTCGCCGGAGATGCGGAACCGGGTGCCTGTCTGGGTACCGGCTGGAACCTTGAGTTCCACTTCCTTGTCCAGGGTCTTCACTTTGATGGTGGAGCCAAGGGCTGCTACGGGATAGGAAATATTGACGGTCTTGTAAAGGTCGTCGCCTTCCCTTTCAAAGTCCGGATCGTCTTCCACATAAATGTAGACATAGAGGTCCCCTTTCGGACCGCCTCTCCTGCCGGGCTCTCCTTCGCCGGCCACCCTCATGCGGACGCCGCTGTCGGCGCCGGCAGGGATATTGACTTCAATGGTCTTGGACGCTCTGACAGTACCGCTGCCATGGCATTCCTTGCACTTGTTTTTGATAATCTTCCCTGTGCCGCCGCACTGCTGACAGGTGACGATATTCACCATCTGTCCGAAGGGGCCGTTTCTTACGATACGCTGCTGACCTGTGCCGTGGCAGGCAGGGCAGGTATCTACGGAGGAACCCGGTTCTGCGCCGCTGCCGTGGCAGTGGCTGCAGGTATCGTTCTTGGTGACGGAGAATTTCTTCTTCACACCGGTGAAGGCTTCCCGAAGGGTAATGGTCATATCGTAGCGGAGGTCTGCCCCCTGCTCGGGGCCATTGTTTCTCCGACGGCTGCCGCCGGTGAACATGTCGAAAATGTCACCCATATCGAAGCCGCCGAAGTCGAAACCCTGGCCGTTGAATCCGCCCTGGCCGAATCCGCCGAAGCCCCCGGCGCCGGCGCCACCGCGGGAGGCCTGCTGGAAGGCATCATGGCCGAGCTGGTCATACTGGGCTCTCTTGTCGGCATCGGAAAGCACATGGTAGGCTTCATTGACCTCCTTGAATTTTTCCTCTGCCGCCTTGGGATTGTCCTTGTTCAGATCCGGATGGTATTTGCGGGCAAGTCTTCTGTATGCTTTTTTGATTTCATCATCGGTGGCGTTTTTGCTTACGCCAAGGATGTCATAATAATCCTTGCTGTCTGCCATAAAGAAATCACACTATTCCTTATTTCTTATCGTCGTCATTGACAACTTTATAGTCTGCGTCTACTACATTGTCCTTGTCTTTTTTAGCTCCGGCCTGAGGTCCCTGCTGAGCGCCGGCATTCTGGGCCTGCTGCTGTGCCTGCTGAGCCTGCTGTGCCTGCTGTGCCTGCTGGTACAGTTTCTCAGTCAGTTCATGAAGCGGTTTGGTAAGAGCTTCTGCATCGGCTTTGATCTTTTCAGTGTCGTCGCCTTTCAGGGTCTCTTTCAGTTTGGCAATGGCGTCATTGACTTCTTTCACTTTGCCCTGGTCTGCTTTGTCTCCCAGTTCCTTCACTGTCTTTTCAGCCTGGTAAATGAGGGCTTCTGCATTATTCTTGGCAGTAATGGCTTCTTTGCGTTTCTTATCTTCTGCTTCATGGGCTTTGGCATCATCCTGCATTCTCTTGATTTCTTCATCAGAGAGGCCGGAGGAAGAGGTAATATCAATCTTCTGTTCCTTGCCGGTGCCCAGATCTTTGGCGGAAACATGAACAATGCCGTTGGCATCGATATCGAAGGTGACCTGAATCTGAGGAACTCCCCGCGGAGCCGGCGGAATATCGCTCAGTTCGAAGCGGCCCAGTGTCTTGTTATCGGCAGCCATAGGACGTTCACCCTGGAGGACATGGATATCAACGGAAGGCTGATTATCGACAGCGGTGGAGAATACCTGGGTCTTGGATGTAGGAATGGTGGTATTTCTCTTAATCATAGTGGTGAATACACCGCCCAGGGTTTCAATGCCCAGGGACAGCGGAGTTACATCGAGAAGCAGTACATCTTTGACTTCGCCTTTGAGAACACCTGCCTGAATAGCAGCACCGACTGCTACGGATTCATCGGGGTTTACACCCTTGGATGGTTCTTTATGGAATTTGTTGCGAATCAGGGTCTGTACGGCCGGAATACGGGAAGAACCGCCTACCAGAAGGATCTTATCAATGTCATCAATGGTGAGGTTGGCATCCTTCATGGCTCTTTCCATAGGTTCTACCGTAGCCTGTACCAGATCTTCCGTAATCTGGTCGAATACGGCACGGGTCAGGGTTGCATCGAAGTGAACCGGCTGGCCATTGGAATCAATGGTAATGAAGGGCAGGTTGATGTCGGTGGACATGACAGAGGACAGTTCGATCTTTGCTTTTTCAGCAGCTTCCTTCAGTCTCTGGTTGGTCATGGGATCCCGTTTCAGTTCAAAGCCGTTCTGGTTCTTGAAGGTATCTGCAATCCAGTCCATCACGCGGGCATCGAAATCATCGCCGCCCAGATGGCCGTTGCCGCTGGAAGCTTCTACTTCAAATACGCCGTCTGCCAGATCAAGGATGGACACATCGAAAGTACCGCCGCCCAGATCATAGACCAGGAAGCGATGTTCCTTGCCGTCTTTAATCTTATCAAGGCCGTAAGCCAGGGCAGATGCGGTCGGTTCGTTGATGATACGCAGAACCTTGAGGCCTGCAATGGCGCCGGCATCCTTGGTAGCCTGACGCTGGCTGTCGGTGAAGTAGGCCGGGCAGGTAATAACAGCTTCTGTGACTTTTTCGCCCAGATATGCTTCTGCATCCACTTTCAGCTTCTGCAGAATCATAGCGGAAATTTCCTGGGGTGTGTAGGATTTGCCGTCAATGGTGACTTTATAGTCGCTGCCCATATGCCGTTTAATGGAAACTACGGTGCGGTCCGGGTTGGACACAGCCTGTCTTTTGGCCAGCTGGCCTACCAGGCGTTCCCCGTTCTTGGAGAAACCTACCACAGAAGGAGTCAGACGAGAGCCTTCAGCGTTAGGAATAACGACAGGCTCGCCGCCTTCCATCACTGCAACAACGGAGTTTGTCGTACCTAAATCAATACCAATTACTTTTGACATTTAAAATGTCTCCTTTCATGCATGTATTTCTAATGGAAAACAGGAAATTCTATGTGACTGCCAATGTCAGCTGTTTTTCACAACCTGTACCTTGGCAGGCCTTAAAACGGTATCTTTATAGAGATAGCCCTTCTGGAAAACCAGGGCAATGGTTTCATCATCCATTTCATCGGATGCAACCATCATGACGGCCTCATGGAAATGGGGATCAAAAGGTTTTCCTTTGGCTTCAATTTCCTTGACGCCAAAGTCATTCATAATTTTGACCATCTGTTTCTGGAGAAGTTCAAATCCCTTCAGATAAGCCTCTCCGGAACCATCTTTTTTCATATGGGAAAGGGCCAGTTCAAAGTTGTCCAGTACCGGAAGGAAGGATTTCAGCGTTTCCGCCTTGTAGGTGTCTGCCGCTTTGGCTTCGTTGTCTTTCGTGCGGCGGCGGAAATTGTCGAAATCCGCCTGCAGCCGTACGTACTGGGACAGAGCGGTCTGCAGCTTTACCTCCTCCGATTTGGCTTTATCTTCGGCCTCTTTGACTTTCTTCTGGGCATCTGCCGCCTGTTTGGTCAGGAAAATCACCTGCTGCTGCAGTTCCTTCACCGTAGGCTTTGGCAGCTTTTCCGCTGTTTCTTCTTTCTTGTCCTTTGGTTCCTCCACATCCACTTTGACTTTCATTTCTTCCTTTTTCTTCATTGGGGAGCCTCCTTCATCTATTCTTTATTCTTCAAAAGCTGATCCAGTCTATCCTGCATAAACCGCATCATACCGATAATCTTGCTGTACTGCATCCGGGTAGGTCCCAGCACTGCCACCGATCCGATGACCCTGCCGCCCGAGAAAAACTGGGCTCTCACAATGGACAGGTCCGAAAGGGATTTCATGGGGTTCTCCGTGCCGATATGGACTGCAATGGGCTGATCCGAACTGGACAGAAGCATGCTTTCCAGCATGTCCCGCTGTTCCAAAAGGTTCAGGATATCCTGCATTTTCTCCACATTCTTGAATTCCGGCTGCTCAATCAGCTGGGATGCACCGCCGGAATAGACTTCCTGCTGCGGGGTCAATACCCGCTGCAGGGTTTTGAACACATTCACATAGGGGCTGAGATTCTTTTCTATATCTTTCTGGAAGGTAAGGATTTCTTTCTCATCCATGCTGTCAATGTCACGGCCGTGGAGGAAATGGTTCATCCTGTCTGCCAGCAGCTGCATTTCATCAAAGGTACTTCCCTTTGGGATTTCCACCACTGCATTGGACACATCCCCCCGGTCTGTAACGACCAGCAGAATGGCTCTTTCTCCATCCAGGGGAAGGAATCGGATATAGTTGAATTTCTTCTTGATTCCCGCTGACGTTGCCACAGACAGGTTATGGGTGAGCGATGATACCGCCTTTGCCATGTTGCGGAAAATCTCATCCACCTTGGTCACATGATCCAGGAGCATGCTGTCAATCATGGATTTTTCTTCACTGGAAACGGGAGCCGGCTGCATGAGCCAGTCCACGTAAAAACGATATCCCTTGATGGAAGGGATACGTCCTGCTGAAGTATGGGGCTGTTCCAGATATCCTTCATCCTCCAGGTCCTGCATTTCATTGCGGATGGTGGCGCTGCTGACGCCCAGGTTGTACTTCTTCGCAATGGTCCTGGAGCCTACCGGTTCAGCGGTATCCGCATAATCCTGTACAACGGCCCACAGTACTTTTCTTTTTCTTTCATTCAGTTCATTGGACCCAACGCGGGGTTCGTTCTTGTTTGTTCTGCGTGCTGCCATCATTATCACCTTGTTATTAGCACTCATTGGTCTCGAGTGCTAACTTACGTTATTAGAATATCATTCATGCCCCTCCCTGTCAAGACTTTCTCCCCTTCTTTTCCATTTTCCATGCAAAAAAGCACCTCCCGAAGGAAGTGCTTTTTAGTGAGCTGGTGGACTACTGAACTAGTGAGCTAGTAGACTAGTGGACTAGTGGACTAGTGAACCAGTCGAAGTCAATGTTAGCGGGAACCAAGATTCTTCGCTTCGCTCAGAATGACGATGGGGCGGTAAGGTTAGCACATAACACAGTCTGATGTCTGACCTCTACCATCTATCGTCTCCCTCACCCCACGTAACCCAGCCAGTGCCAGTAAGTGGCAGAGAATACAAGAATCATGGCATAAGCCAGCACGGTGAAAGGAATGCCGGTAATGAGGAAATCCTTGGATGTAATGTATCCAGTGCTGTAGGCGATCATATTCTGCGGGGCATTCACCGGCAGGATGTAGCCAAAGCAGATGGTATACTGAAGAATCATGGTCATGCCCAGCACATCAATGCCCGGCGTCTTCACGCTCTGAAGAACTGCAATGACAATCGGAATCATGGCCGATGCCAGCCCTGTGGCACTGGCAAAGCCCAGATGGATAATGGTGAGGAAGAAGGCCAGCACCGCAATGACCACAAGAGGAGACATGGTTTCCATGCCGAAGAGGGCCACGAAATGATTGGCCAGCCAGATGGCAGCCCCCGATTTCAGAAGAGCCGTGCCCAGACTGATGCCTACGCCGAAAAGGGTGACAGTGCCCCAGTTGATATGGGGGACTGCCTGTTTCCAGGTCATAAATCCCACTTTTGGAAGCATCATGAGCATAATACCGGTAATGGTGACGGTGGTAGTATCAAAGGGATGAAGTTTCTTCTCCGTTACCCAGAAGAAAAGGAGCAGCACCGAAATCAGAAGCAGTTTCTTTTCATCCCGGGAAACAGGCCCCAGGTCCTTCAGCATTTTTTCCAATGCTTCCCTGCCGCCGGGCATTTCTTTCACTTCCGGAGGCATAACATGAATAAGGAGGAAATAAAGCACCACCGACATAATGGCTGCATAGGGAGCAGCAGCGATAAACCATTCCAGCCAGCTGATATCCTTGCCCAGTACCTGCTGGATAAATCCGATGGCCACCATGTTCTGGGCGGCTGCGGTCTTGATACCGATATTCCAGAGGGAATCGGCCTGGGCCACCGCCATCATGAGCACAGCAGCAAAGGTGGAGCCCTTCTGGAGCCCAAAGGCCCGGATAATGCCTACCACGATAGGCACCATGCAGGATACGCGGGCCGTAGTAGAGGGAACGAAGAAGGAAAGCAGGAACCCCACGAAAATGACGCCAATCACCAGATGGCTGGATTTCACGCCGATATGGGACATGACCACCAGGGCGATACGCTTATCCAGACCCGTAATCATCATGCCTGCCGACAGGAACATGGCACCTGCCACCAGAGCCCAGGCTGAAGTGGAGAATCCGGAAAGCCCCATCTGCAGGGCTTTCCCGGTGCCAAGAAGAGTCTCCGGTTTGGCGGGATTAGGCGCCATGCCCAGAGAAAATGCCATAAACACCACAATAACAAACGCACTGACCGGATAGGAAACTCCTTCGGTCATCCAGATAATGACTGCAAACACAAGGATACCGATGAGCCGGTGTCCCTGGGTAGGCAGATCCACAGGAGTCGGGAAGAGGTACACCAGTGCCATGGCAGCCAATGCCAGGAACAGGCCATATTTCTTTCCAAATCCTTCTGACTGATTCATAAGCCACCCCCAAATATAAAAAAATGAAGCACCATTCATGCGGAAACAACGGGCATCGTCTCCATTCATGAAAGAGGCACTTCCCCTAAGCAAAAAAGCTCCTGTTATCCCCTGGGGGAAAACAAGAGCTTCGTTGCACTTTATGAATATATCTCAGTATATCCATGAAAGGTTGAATTGTCAATGGGAAACAAAAAAGCCCCCGCCTGAGCGGGGACCTTTGACGGTCATCAGTCAGCGCTGAAAGGAAGCAGAGCGATAGCTCTTGCTCTCTTAATAGCGAGATTGATTTTGCGCTGATGCTTTGCGCATGTTCCGGTTACACGACGGGGCAGAATCTTGCCTCTTTCGGAAACGAAACGACGCAGTGCAGCAACGTTCTTATAATCAATGGTGTCTACGTGATCTACGCAGCACTGGCAGACCTTTCTTCTCGGTCTTCTTACTCTATCTCTTCTAATCATGCTTTTCTATATCCTCCAAAATCAATGCATATCAGAACGGAATATCTTCATCTTTGGACGACGTGCCGAACTGTCCAAAATTTCCTCCCGGCTGGCCTCCCTGTCCGGCTGGATTGTTGTTATAACCGCCATTTCCACCGTTATAACCGTTTCCACCGAAACCGCCATTATTTCCACCGAAGCCGCCGCCAAAGGAACCTCCCTGCTGCGGACCGTAGGAAGAATTGCGCGGAGTGCCGATTGGAATGGCAATGGTATTGGCCACAACTTCTGTTACATATCTCTTTGTGCCATCCTGAGCATCATAGGAACGACTGGAAATCCGTCCTTCCACAAATACACGGGTGCCTTTTTTCAGCTGATTTCCAACAGCTTCTGCCAGGGGACCCCAGGCAACAACATTAATCCAGTCTGTAAGCTCCCGCTGTTCGCCCTGGGGGGTTGTATAGGTACGGCTTACTGCTACAGAAAACGATGCTACGGAACGGCCGGTCTTCGTTGCACGAATCACCGGATCCCGTCCAAGATTTCCCAAGATTTGAACTGAATTCATTGTGCTACCTCTTAGTCATCCTGTTTTACAATGATATGACGGATAATTTCTTCATGAATCTTGATAACGCGGTCAAGTTCTTTAATCTGCGCCGGGTCAGCCTGGAAATCAACTACTACGTAGTATCCTTCACTCTGATGCTTGACTTCGTACGCAAGATGACGTTTGCCCCATTCATCAGTATTGTCAATGGTACCACCGATTCTGGTAATGGTGTCCTGTACCAGTTTGACAGCAGCCTTGATAACTTCATCATTAGCTGCATTCACAATGAACATAACTTCATACTTTTTCACGAAATTCGCCTCCTTTTCGGACCTATGTCCCGCACTCGCTGCGGGCCAGGAAGTTACTTGTAAAATAACAAGCTTATTTATTATACAAGAGCGGATGGGAAAAAGCAAATGTTTTTTGAAAGTTTCCTGTCCGGCTTGACGCTTTGGTGTTTCTTACCGACAGGAAACTATTGGCGAAAAGTTTCCTATTCGGCGTGACACCAAGGCTATCCTTACTGACAGGAAACTGTTTGCGAAAAGTTTCCTGTCCGACATGACACTATGGTTTTTCACACCGGCAGGAAACTGCTTGCGAAAGGTTTCCCATCCGGCATGACACGAATGCAACTCATACCGACAGGATACTATTTCCCCTTCTTGCTTACCATGAATCCCGTAGCCTGCTGGTTGGCCATGATGACCACATCGCTGATCTGCACCCGTTTGGGCTGGTCTGCCACGAAGGCAATGATATTGGCAATATCCTCTGCCTGCAGTGCATCTACGCCTTCATACACCCGGGCTGCCCTTTCCTTATCGCCATGGAAACGGACTTTGCTGAAAGGAGTCTCCACAATGCCCGGCTGGATGGTGGTCACCTTGATATCACTGTCTATGACATCGATGCGGACACCGTCGCTGAACGTTTTCACCGCTGCCTTGGTGGCGCAGTACACTGCTGCCCCTGCATAGGCATAGAGGCCGGCAGTGGAGCCCAGGTTGATAATATGGCCCTCATTCTTTTCCAGCATAGCCGGCAGGAAGGCATGGGTCACCAGGAAGAGGCCTTTGATATTGGTATCAATCATCTGAAGAATATCTTCTTCCTTTGTCTCCCCGTAAGGTTCCAGTCCCCGGGCCAGGCCGGCATCATTCAGAAGGATTCCGGGCGCTCCCAGTTCGCTAAGGCAGCGGGAAGTCACCTCACGGATGGCATCGGCATCCCTCACATCCAGCTCAAAGCAGGCAACCGGCACAGCCATGGCCCCCTCGATTTCTTTTTTTACCTCTTCCAGCTTTTCTTTATTTCTGGCAGCGAGAGCCAGTCCATACCCCTTGGCGGCCAGCGCTTTGGCACTGGCGAGGCCGATACCACTGGTGGCCCCTGTAATGAATGCGTAGGAACTCATGATAATCCTCCTTCTTTTTCTGCTATAATAGTAGGAACCGGCAGGAAATTCCCCGGTCTTATACATTCATTATACTGGTTTCATTTCCATTTTCATAATAAATAAAGGAGTTTCTATGAAATCCATTATTCTGGCCGCCCTTATGATAACGGCTGCCCTTTCCGCCGGCGGATGCGGCTCTTCAAAGGCTCCCTCCCCCTCTCCGGCTGCTGCTTCTTCTGCTGCTGTTCCTTCTGTCCACCAGATTAACGAAGAATCGGAACAGATTTACCGGAAAGCAGTTACTGCCTACGGAAAAGGAGATCATCTCCATGCCCTGGAACTTGCCAATCAGGCCCTGGAGAAAGACGGCGAAAATTACAAAGCCCTTTCTCTGAAAGGCATTATTCAGGCCTTTGATATATCACCGGAAGAAGGCATTGGGACCATCCAGAAATCCCTCTCCATCAACCCGGACTACGTACAGGCTTATTTCGATATGGCCATGGCCCAGAAACTGGGGAAACACTACGATGAATCCATCCGCTTCTTCCAGAAGGTGCTGGATAAGGATCCCCATAACACCTGGTCCTACTACGGCATTGCCACCAACTACGCTGATAAAAGGGACAAGGCAAAGGCTTTGGAATATCTGAAAAAAGCAGTTGATCTGGACCCCAAAAACGTAAAGCCCCAGGCTGCCGCCCAGGACCACTTCCAGTGGCTCCATGGCGATGCCGATTTTCAGAAACTTGTAAAATAAAGGAGTTCCCATGAAATACGCTTTTATCCTGTCCATCGTATCCCTGGTCCTCTACCATGACAATGTCCTGTCTGCCGCCGGAGCTGCCGGATACCTTTCAGCCATTTTCTTTCTGGTCACGTACCGGGAAAAGCCCGCCATGCTGGCCATTGCCTGCATAGCGGCTGCCATCATTACCATCATGTACTTTTCCTGGGACTTCTCCCTTGCAGGCTACATGCACATAGGCATTGCCTGGTCCATGACCATTACCGCTTTTACCGCCATCCTTACCCTGGTAAGCCTTGTATACAAGATAAAGAATCGCTGATTCATGATACAAAAAAGCATCATTGATGAGAACATCAACGATGCTTTTTATATTGCCTGTCAGTCCGCGTTTTTAGAGGATTTAAATTTCAGGAAAAATCCCATAATAATGAGCATGCATACCAGACCTGTCAGGTCTCCGAGGATGCCGTTTCCTGTGATGCCATCCACCAGGTAGCCGGCCACGCAGCTCACAGCCACCACGAGAACATAGGGAATCTGGGTAGACACATGGTCTATGTGATGGCACTGGGCCCCGGCCGACGCCAAAATGGTGGTATCGGAAATAGGCGATACATGGTCGCCGCCTACAGAACCGGCCAGCACGGCAGCCACCGTCATAATCATAAGATGGGTATCATTGGACACGATAGCCAGTACGATAGGAATGAGGATACCGAAGGTGCCCCAGGAAGTACCGGTAGCAAAAGCAAGGCCAATGGCCACCAGGAAAAACAGGGCCGGCAGCAGAATAGCAATGGTGGCGTTATCAGCAACCACGCTTCCTACATAGCCGCCGATGTTCAGGTAATCCTTACCTACAATGCCGGACAGGGTCCAGGCCAGGGACAGGATCATAATGGCAGAAGTCATCTGTTTGAAACCTTCTACAAAGCAGCTGCAGAAAGTGCTGAAGTCTAAGACCTTTCTGGGAATGTACAATACAAAGGTAAATACCAGAGCAATGAAAGAACCGATAACGAGGCCTCTGGCAGATTCGCAGTTCGCAAAGGCTTCTGCCACGCCCTTTCCTTCCAGAATGCCGCCGGTATAAAGCATGCCGAACACGCAGCCGCCGATAAGGACCACCAGCGGAAGGATGAGATCGATGATTTTCCCATTTCCCACAGGCGCACTGCCTTCATCATCGGCATATTCCGCAGGAATCACCAGGGTGCCGCCGCTCTGCTTTTCATACCTGGCCATACGGGAAAAATCACGGCCTGAAGCGATGAGGATAATCATAAAAATCAGGGTGAGCCAAGCGTAAAGGTTCAAAGGAATGGTTTCCAGGAAAAGAGCAAAACCATCAATGGAACTGCCCTCCGGAAGAGAGGAGGTAACAGCAGCAGCCCAGCTGGAAACCGGAGCAATGATACATACCGGTGCTGCGGTGGCATCAATAATATAGGCCAGTTTCGCACGGGTAATCTTAAACCGGTCTGTCACAGGGCGCATCACGGTACCCACGGTGAGACAGTTAAAGTAATCATCAATGAAAATCAGGATACCAAGAGCCATGGTTACGAAAAGAGCGCTCTTCTTTCCTTTAATGGTGCGGGCTGCATAATCACCGTAAGCCTGAGAAGCACCGGACTTCTGGATGGCCGCCACCATAATCCCCAGAAGGACAAGGAATACAAGGATATACACATTGCTTCCCACCTTGTCCGACATAATGTGGAACATGGTGTCGATAGCACCCAGTATACTGAATCCTGCAAACATGAAGGCACCGATAAAGATACCTATGGCAAGAGACATGTACACTTCTTTGGTGGCCAGTGCCAGAATAATGGTAACTACAGGAGGCACCAGGGACCATACTGTTTGAGACATATAAATCATCCTCTCTCTTTTGACAATTTCCCATATCGTCAAATTGCAATAATTTTTATTATTATACAATACTTTCCCCGTTTGTAAAATGTTCGTAGTGATAAATTAGTGAACTAGTGGACTAGGGAACTAGTGGGCTAGAGAGCTGGTGAGGATTGGGGCTGGGGACCACTAGTCCACCGCTAGTCCACTAGTCCACTAACTCACCAGCCCACTATTTCACATATTGCATTTTCCCCATAATGCTGTATAATATAGTACGTGGCTCTGCAGTACTGATTTATGGCAGTCTCCGGGCCCCGTGCAATGAAATCCCATGAACCCGGTCAGGTCCGAGAGGAAGCAGCCGTAAGTGGCCCTTTTCATGTGACACGGTGCATCCTGGAGGCTGTCATAAATGAGGACTGCAAGGCTTTTTTTATGTCTGGTTTTCCCTGCTGTATTGTATAATAGTAATAATAATTAATAAGGTAAGGATTCAGTTCCGGAATCCTTACAAATCCTTTTTCATCTTTCCTGCCGGGAGGTTATTTATGGCTTATTTAGCATTATATCGAAAATGGAGGCCCCGCACGTTTACGGAGGTGGTGGGGCAGAAGCATATTTCCATACCGCTCCAGCGGGCCATCGAGCAGGACCGGCTGGCTCATGCTTATCTTTTTTCCGGTCCCCGGGGTACAGGAAAGACCAGTATGGCTAAAATTCTGGCAAAAGCGGTGAACTGCCTTCATCCAAACGGCGTGAATCCCTGCAATGAATGCCAGAGCTGCCGGGAAATCAATGCAGGCTCCAGTCTGGACGTCTATGAAATCGATGCCGCTTCCAACCGCGGCATTGAGGAAATCCGGGCCCTTCGGGAATCGGTGCGCACCCTGCCGGCAGTGAGCCGGAAGAAGGTATACATTATCGATGAAGTACACATGCTCACCAAGGAAGCCTTCAATGCCCTCCTGAAAACCCTGGAGGAACCGCCGTCCCATGTGCTCTTTATTCTGGCCACCACGGAACCGGAAAAAATTCCTCTCACCATTCTTTCCAGATGCCAGCGGTATGAATTCCACCGGATTTCCGTGGAGGATATCAAAAATCATCTTCTCTATATTGCCAAAGAAAGTCATCTTCCCCTGACGGAAGAGGCAGCAGACCTCATTGCAGTCCGGGCAGACGGCGGCCTTCGCGATGCCCTGTCCCTGCTGGACCAGTGCTCCTCGGCCTCGGAATCCAAAGTTCTTGACGCGCCGGCGGTGTATGACCTTCTGGGCCTCACAGGAAAGGATATGATCCTGGATCTTTCCCATCATATCTTCAACGGTGACAGCTCTTCCGCCCTGTCCCTCTTTTACCGGATCCTGCAGGGCGGAAAAGAACCGGCCTCCATTCTCCGTGACCTTCTGGAACATTTCAGAAACCTGATGATCTGCAAGGTCAATCCAAAGGCGCCGGAATTTTCCCAGTACGGCAGCCAGGTGGAAACGCTTCGTTCCGATGCATCCCGCCTTCCTGCGCCTTACCTGGACTCCCTCTTTGACTATCTCCACGAAGCCCTCCATGAAACGAAACGGAGTTCTTCACCAAGGCTCAGCGCCGAAATGGGCCTTCTTCATCTCTGCCGCATGAAAGGGTCTAAATCCCTGGATTCCCTGGCCCAGCGGGTAGCCCAGCTGGAAGAAGAGGTGTCGCGCCTGAAGCGCGGTGCCCTGTCCATCCCGCCATCTCCATCACCGGCCCCGGTTCCTGGGCCCGCTCCTTCCTACCCTGCCGCACCTTCTTCTCCTGCCCCGGTTCCCGCATCGCCCATACCTGCCGGGTCGGCTGCTTTTTCTGCTCCGGAGCCCCCCGCTCCCTCAGATATGCCCCCAAGGCCGGCAGTGCAGAGAAAGGATAGGCCGCCGGTCAGGGAAACGCCCCGAGCCCCTGCCCCCATGCCGGCAGCCGGACCGGCTGGAAACATGTCAGGCCAGCCGGCGGCAGCACCATCATCCCAACCTGATGCTTCTCTCATAGACCCCAAGACCTACCCTGCCATCTGGCAGAAGGTACTGTCCTATTTCATGTCCATCCGCCGTATCGATGTCTTCACCTGCCTTCGGAAGAGCACC
>ENA-OOSJ01000064-OOSJ01000064.1-human-gut-metagenome-genome-assembly--contig:-NODE-64-length-22452-cov-4.235567_pt1 | contig 22452 bp, 20 predicted proteins | sample MGYA00241311_ERZ501217 | MGnify/ENA primary metagenome ERZ501217 (study PRJEB25962, sample SAMEA2042500) | human gut metagenome | biome: human gut; feature: human-associated habitat; material: faeces... | reverse complement strand
TTGCATAAAAATTCAAGAATAAAAGCAAACAATGATTTAATCAGCGCTTCCTTAGAGACGCGAAGCGGCAGTTCCGGTCAACCATTCCAGTGCCGCGGTATTTCTGTGAACCGGTCCACCACCATCATGGTGGCCAGTATATTAGACATGAGATGATCCTCTTCGTCAAACATGTCTGCTTCTATGACAATGGTGGAGTGACCGTTGTGAGTGATATGGCTGGTGACACGGATGGTTTCTCCCGGTTTGGCAGTACGGATGAAATTCATGGTCATGGCTACAGTAACCACGGAAGCTCCTACGGATGCACTGGTGACACCGGTGACGGAATCGGCCAGGGCAGCCAGCACACCGCCATGGAGGCGGCCCCTGTGATTGTTGTGCTTCAGTGGGTCTGTCTTCAGACTGACTGTGACACTGCCGCAGTGAATTTCATCAATGTGGATATGGAAATAATCTTCCATGAACCGGTTTTTCTTATAAATGTTCCGGATGTGCTGCCGGATTTCCTCCGGATCTCTGAGCTGTTTTATATTGGTATCCATCATGGTCCCATCCTTTTCTCAATTGTTCTGTTACTCCTCATGATAACGGCGATAGTGAAAGATTGCAAGATGGGAGGCGGAATAGATTTCTCAGGGATTCCCATTTTTCTTTACCACCCCGTGTACCAGGGTCAGGCAGGAAATACTGTTTATAGAAATGGATCTCTTTTAGAAGCATCAATGCCGGGCCCATTGAAACTTTTGAATCCGTCGGGCGCTTTCCTCTACCCATTGTTTTCTCTGTAACGTATAATATAAGTAGACATGGAGAACTGCCGAAAGGCGGTGTTTTTATAGTATTCAAATAGAAGGAGGGGTTATGTTTACAGCGACAACCATACTGGCGGTGAAGAAGGACGGCCATACAGCCATGGCCGGTGACGGGCAGGTCACCATGGGAAATGCGGTAATAATGAAGAATACGGCCCGGAAAGTGCGGCGGCTGTATCATGGGAAGATTATTGCAGGATTTGCCGGTTCCGTGGCAGATGCCTTTTCTCTTTTTGATAAATTTGAAGCCAAACTTCGTGACTGCAATGGCAATCTGGTGCGGGCGGCCGTGGAATTTGCCAAGGACTGGCGCAGTGACCGGGTGCTCCAGAAACTGGAGGCCCTTTTGATTCTCACCGATGGAGAGCATCTTTTCCTTGTCTCCGGCAGCGGAGAAGTGATTGAGCCGGATGATGGTATTCTGGCCATTGGAAGCGGCGGCAACTATGCCCTCTCGGCAGCCCGTGCACTGTCCCAGAACACAGATCTTTCTGCCCGCGAAATAGCGGAAAAATCACTTCATATTGCAGCAGATATCTGCGTATACACCAATCATAACGTTATTGTGGAGGAAATCTGATGGAAGAATTAACACCCCGTAAGATTGTAGAATACCTGGACCATTACATTATCGGGCAGAAGGATGCCAAACGGGCTGTGGCAGTGGCTCTTCGGAACCGCTGGCGGGCAGGACAGCTTCCACCGGATATTTCCAGGGAAATCAGCCCCAAGAATATTCTTCTCATTGGCCCCACCGGCGTAGGCAAGACAGAAATTGCCCGGAGGATTGCTTCCCTGACCCATGCACCTTTTGTGAAGGTGGAAGCCACCAAGTACACCGAAGTAGGTTACGTGGGAAGGGACGTAGAGTCCATGGTGCGGGACCTGGTGGAAGAAGCGGTGCGTCTTGTAAAGAAAGAGGAATCCGCCCGCCACGGCAGGGACGCGGAGGAAGAAGCGCTGCATCGCATTGCCGAAGTTCTGTGGCCTTCTAAAAAGCCGGAGACCCGAAGCCCCATGGATATTATTTTCGGAGAAAAGCAGGCCGATAAGCCGGAAAATCAGGAAGAAAAACAGCGGCGCAAAGAACTGGTGGAAAGAATCCGCAGCGGCGAACTGGATGACCGGCAGATTGAGATCAAGGTGGAAGACAAAGGCAATGCGCCCCAGTCGGATAATGAGCAGGCAAACCAGATTTCCGTCATGATTGCCGGTATGATGCCCAAGAAGATGAAGAAAAAGAAGGTTACCGTTCGGGAAGCAAAGAAAATTCTGACAGAAGAGGCAGCCGATGAAATGGTGGATATGGAAGTGGTGAAGGACAGGGCCATCCATTATGCGGAAGAAAGAGGCATTATCTTTATTGATGAAATTGATAAGATTGCCGGCAGAACCGGTGCTTCCGGCGGCCCTGATGTATCACGGGAAGGGGTGCAGCGGGATATCCTTCCGATTGTGGAAGGAGCTACGGTGAAAACGAAGTATGGCCAGGTGAAAACAGACCATATTCTTTTCATGGCGGCCGGTGCTTTCCATGTGTCCAAACCCAGTGACCTGATTCCGGAACTGCAGGGCCGTTTCCCTATCCGCGTAGAGCTTTCCAGTCTTACGAAGGAAGATCTTCGGAAAATTCTGACAGAACCGCGGCAGGCCCTGATTCGTCAGTATACCGCCCTTTTGGATACGGAAGGCCTTCATGTAACCTTTGCAGAAGATGCACTGGATACCATTGCAGAAATTGCCTCGGAGGTTAATTTGGAAACAGAAGACATTGGTGCCAGAAGGCTTTACACCATACTGGAGAGAGTGCTGGAAGACCTCTCCTTTGCTGCTCCGGATATGGAAGAAAAGGAAATGGTGGTAGACAGTGACTATGTAAGAGAGAAACTGGGCAGAATCAGAGAAAATATCGATATTTCCAACTATATTCTATAAGTATAAGGCCGACGGCTGAAGCCGCCGGCTTTTTGTTTTTTGGCGGGATTTCAATAGGACCAGGGTGGAAAAAACTTTTATGCCCTAAAATGTCAATACAATAATATATGTAGGTTGACGAATGGTTTACAACTGGCTATAATAGGAAAAGAGTTAAGGAAGTATTGTTCCAAGGCATTACAGAAAAGGCAGTTTACAAGTCTGTTTTTTCTAACATTCTGCCGCTGTTCATCATAGGAGGCGCTTTTATGCGAAATGAAATCCTGGATTACTTCAGGAAGGCGAATGGGGAATTTGTTTCAGGAGAACAGATTTCCAAAGATCTCCACGTTTCCCGTACAGCCATCTGGAAGCATATCAAAGTACTAAAAGAGAGGGGCTATATTTTTGAGTCCAGTACACGAAAAGGGTATCGGCTCATTTATGCTCCCAACCTGTTGACGCCGTTGGAAATCGACAGTGCCCTCCATACGGAAACTTTTGGACGTCATGTGGTGTACATGTCTTCCACCCGCTCCACTAACGAGGAAGCCAAGAAAATCGCCAGGGAAGGGGCGGAGGAAGGGACCATTGTGGTGGCAGAGGAGCAGACCGGCGGTCATGGGCGGCTTACCCGCGGATTCTACAGCCCCTTTGCCAAGGGCATTTGGTTTTCCCTTATTCTTCGGCCGAAGTTCTTCCCCATGGAAGCATCCAAATGTACCCTTCTTGCTGCCATTGGCGTATGCCGGGGCATCCGACGTCTGGGACTGAAAGATGCCGGTATCAAATGGCCGAATGATATCCTTTACCATGGCAAAAAGATGGTAGGTATTCTTACAGAAATGTCTGCATCCATGGAAAAAATTGATTATATTATCATGGGTATCGGTATCAATACAGGCATGAAGAAAAGCGAATTTCCTGAGGCTTTCCGCGAGACTTCCACATCCTTCCTCAATGAAGGCATCGACGTATCCCGCAAAGATCTTCTGGCGGCCATTCTGGCAGAACTGGAGAAGGAATATCATATTGCTCAGACTGAAGGTTTTGATAAGGTGCTGGAAGACTGGAAGACCCTTTCCGTTACTCTGGGACAGGAAGTACGGGTCATTTTCGGAAATGACAGCTACACAGGCAAGGCTGTCGATATCGATAAGGATGGATGCCTTCTGGTAGATACAGGATCCCATGTAACCCGAGTCATTGCCGGTGACGTATCTATTCGTCCCATTGATGCGCCCCTTCCAAAGAGATAAGATCATTTCATTTCTTTGAGCGTTTGGAAGTTATGTTTCAGCCGTTCCGGGCATTTCTCTCTTCATGTCTGATATACGGACGGTTATAGGAATAGGAGAAGAGGATAACTATGGAAAAAGGAAAAATGCACAATATTATCAGTGCAGCTATATTTGCAGCCATCATGGCAGTGCTGTCGCAGTTTACGTTCCCCATCGGACCGGTTCCCATTACTTTGCAGAGTTTTGTCTGCGCCCTGGCAGGCGGTGTGCTGGGAAGGAAATGGGGGGCTATCTCTATCGGCGTATGGCTTCTACTGGGACTTCTTGGCATTCCTATCCTTACCATGGGCAAGGCTAGTGCCGGCATCTTTTTCTCCCCTGTAGGCGGCTATTATCTGGGATTTGTGGTTATGGCCTGGATATCCGGCTTCCGTCTGGCAGAAAAGGGTCATTTTCTCCGCCAGGTTTCTTCCGCCGTGCTTGGCCTCATTTGCTGCTACGCTTTGGGCACGGTCTGGTTCATGGGATATTTCCACTTTGGCCTTGGAAAAGAAATGCCCCTGTGGACGGCATTGACTCTTACCGTATTCCCCTTTGTGGCTTTTGACCTCATCAAAGTCATTCTGGGTGTTATCTGCGGTACCCGGATTCGCCAGTCTTTGAATCAGGCAGGCTATTATCCCACCATGGAACATTGAAGTTCCCAAACGAACTGATTCGTACATAAGTACTGATATTAAAATATTTATATGCTGCTTCATCAGTAGATTCCTTATAAAGGGGATAGAAAGCGCTGCTTTTAGGGCGGCGCTTTCTTTATAGCTTAAAATATATGAATAGGCCCACTCATATGGTTATCTGTAAAAATTCTATTATTTGTTATGATTTCCCTTGACAGAATGGAAACTTTGTTGCATTATACACTTGATGAAATTTTAAAGGCACCTCAATGTATGGCTGATGGAATAGAATTTGAGAAGCCATAGGGGAGCCGGTTCCGGAGGAGATTCACATGCTTCTTGCTTTTGATGTGGGAAATACGAATATTGTATGCGGTGTATACAAAGAAAGGAAACTGATCCGTCATTGGCGGGTAGCTACAGATACCCTGCAGACCGCTGACGGGTATGCAGCTCTTCTGGGTACGCTGTTTCAGCTGAGTGGACTTGCCTTTAAGGACGTGGAAGACATTATCATCTCCACCGTGGTTCCGCCAATCATTCCGATTCTGGAAACCATGAGCCAGCGCTATTTCCATACGAAACCCATCATGGTAGGTCCTGGGATCAAGACAGGTCTTAATATCCTGTATGACAATCCAAAGGAACTGGGTGCCGACCGTATTGTTAATGCTGTGGCCGCTATTGCGGAATATGACTGCCCCCTTATTATTATTGATATGGGCACTGCTACCACTTTCTGCGTGGTAGATACCAAGGGCAATTATCTGGGCGGCGCCGTGGCGCCGGGCATCGGTATTTCTATGGAAGCCCTCTTCCAGAGAGCCTCCAAGCTCCCTCGTATTGAACTGGTGAAAACGCCAAAAATTATCTGCCGCAACACTGTATCTGCTATGCAGGCCGGCATTTACTACGGCTTTGTAGGCCAGATTGATGAAATCGTAAATCGTATTAAGGAAGAACTGAATGAGCCCAATGTGAAAGTCATTGCTACCGGCGGTCTGGCTACTCTGATAGCCAAGTCTTCCAAAACCATTGATGTAGTAGATCCTATGCTTACGCTGAAAGGTCTTCTGGTGCTTTACGAAAAAAATAGAAATGACAGAAGGTAAGAAAAAAGCGAATCGGGAAACCGGTTCGCTTTTTTGCTGCAGGAATCATGCCGGTGTTTTATGAAATGAAAACACTTGTAAACGGATTCCTGCCGGTATGAAACACACTTCAGAAATCTGACAGATAAAATTTTTCCTCTTGCATTTTAATACATAAGGATGTATATTTATAAAAAATAAATCATCGTTACAGGAGGAAAGGCATATGAAGAAAATGATGAAAGCAGCGATTTTAGCACTGGCAGCGGCAGGTATGGTAATGGCAGGGGGCTGTGGGAGTTCCCAGCCTGCGAAGTCTTCGGCAGGAAATTCATCTCAAAGTGCGCTCATGCAGAAAATCAAAAAGGATGGTAAACTGGTTGTAGGTACAGCTTCCGGATTTCCACCTTATGAATTTCTGGATACCTCTGTAAAGGATCAGAAGAAGATTGATGGTATCGACATGAAGCTGGCAGAAGCGGTGGCGCAGAAGCTGGGGGTGAAGCTGGAGGTGCAGGATATGACCTTCCAGTCTCTTCTTTCTTCCATTACTACAGGGAAGGTAGACATAGCTATTTCTGCCATTAATCCTACAGAGGAAAGGAAGAAGACTGTTGATTTTTCTCATAACTATTTGGAAGGAAAGCAGACCCTTCTTATTCGCAGGGGGGATGAGGGAAAGTATAAATCACTGGCAGATTTTTCCGGTAAGAAGATTGCAGTACAGAAATCCACGATCCAGGAAAAACTTGCTTCAGAGCAGATTCCGAATGCCCAGATCGTGGCTCTGGCCAAGGTGCCTGATGCTCTGCTGGAATTGAAACAGGGGAAAGTGGATGCCGTGCCGGTGCAGAATATTGTAGGTGGACAGTATCTGGTCACTAATGAGGACCTGGCACCTACGAATATTTATTTTGACAAATACAGTGGAGGTTCTGCTGTGGCAGTACCTAAGGGAAGCGATGATGTGGTGGCTGTGATTAATGAGGTCATAAAGGAAAACCAGGACAATGGAAACATAGATCAATGGGTGGATGAAATGACAAAGAAAGCGGTGGCCAACGCGCAGTCCAAGTAACTGCCTTTTTCCTGAAGGAGGAAATCTGTTATGAATAAGACCATGAAAGTCATACTTTTAGGAACGGCTATGGCAGCTGCCATGATTTCTGCCGGCTGCGGAGATTCTTCTACCTCCAAAAGCAGTGCTGCTTCCGGTTCGTCCCAGAGCAAACTTATGCAGACGATCAAGCAGAGAGGAAGGCTGATTGTAGGCACGTCCTCCGGTTATCCGCCCTATGTATTTGTAGATGCAGAGTCTCCGGATAAAAAGGTCATCGGCCTTGATATGGAAATGTGTAAACAGATTGCCGATAAACTGGGTGTTCCTATGGAAGTACAGGATATGAGCTTCTCTGCTCTCCTGTCTTCTGTTACTGCCGGGAAGGTGGATATTGCGGTAGGTGGTGTATCTCCTACACCGGAGAGGGAAAAAGCCATGGCCTTCTCAGACCTCTATCTTCCTACGGAGCAGAAGCTTTTAGTAAGAAAAGAAGACCAGCATACATTTAAAACGCTGGCAGACTTAAAAGGCAAAGTCCTTGGTGCAGAGAAATCCACCACCCAGGAAGCCACAGCCCAGAAGGTGGAAGGAGCTACGGCCATTGGTCTTTCCAGCGTGCCTGATGCCGTGCTTCAGCTGAAGAACGGCAAACTGGATGGCATCGTGCTTGAAGGAGTTGTATCGAAGCAGTATCTGGTATACAATGATGACCTGGCCCTGGCTGATGTACAGTTTGATGGAGCCAAGAAGGTATCTGCCGTAGCTCTCCAGAAGGGGAACGATGATGTGCTGAAAATAATTAACGATGTGATTAAACAGGATACAGAATCCGGGCAGTTTGACAAGTGGGTGGATGAATACAGCAGGATTGCCATTGAAAAGGCAGGAAAATAAGAATTCAAAAAACAGCAGACTCATGGTCTGCTGTTTTTTTATGCATATTATTAAATGCCTCATTTTCCAATGAGGAAGCAGGAAATATATAGTAACTGTCGAGTATATTACGACTACATGACATTTTGAAATAAGATTAAAAAGAAAATTCCCAAAAAGTTTATGAATAATTATTGACATTAACGCATAAATATGCTAAACTCTATGCAAGTTAAGAAAAGAACTCCATTCTTAAAGGCGAAAGGGTGTATGAACATGATGAATAAGAAAAATTTACTGAAAATGATGGCATTAGGTATGGCAGCAGCTGCTGTATTCGGACTGGCAGGCTGCGGCGGTGGTTCCGGCTCGAGTCAGAGCGCTTCTTCCCAGACCCAGAAAGAAAGTCCCCTCATGCAGAAAATTAAATCCAGCGGTAAGCTGGTCGTGGGAACTGCATCGGGCTATCCTCCCTATGAATTCGTAGATACTTCTGCCGGTGAAAAGAAAGTCATCGGCATCGATATGGAACTGGCCCAGAAGGTGGCTGATAAGCTGGGTGTGAAGCTGGAAGTACAGGATATGAACTTCCAGGCCCTCCTTTCTTCATTGACTGGCGGCAAGGTGGATGTGGCCATTGCAGGAATCAACCCCACAGATGAAAGAAAGAAATCCATGGATTTCTCCGCTGACTATCTGCCCACGGAACAGAAGGTGATTATCCGTAAAGCGGATGCTGATAAGTATAAGACCGTAGAAGATCTCTACGGAAAAACTATCGGTGTACAGAAGTCCACCACCCAGGAAGCCTTGGCCAAGGAAAAGATTAAAGATGCAAAAATCGTAGGTCTGGCTCATGTGCCGGAGGTGGTACTGGAACTGAAGCAGGGCAAGGTAGACGGCCTGGTGGTAGAAGGCATTGTAGGTGAGCAGTACGTTATCTTCAATGATGATCTCATGTTCTCAGATATCAAGTTCCCGGGAGCTGTCAAGAACTCTGCTGCTGCCGTACAGAAAGGAAATGAAGATGTGCTGGCTGTGATTAATGAAGTGATTAAAGAAAACACAGATAATGGCAACTTCAAGAAATGGACAGAAGAATACAGCAAGAAAGCTGTATCCAATGCAGATAATAAATAAGTGAGAAATAAGTGAAAGAACCCTGCAGTGTCATTGAGACACGGCAGGGTTTTGATTTAGAAATACAGACTTCTCCAGCCGATGACTGCTTAAGGAAGCGCTGATTAAATCATTGTTTGCTTTTATTCTTGAATTTTTATGCAATGCGAGGAATGGGCTGACGCGAATAGCGAGCTATTTAAGGAAGCCCATGACGAAACAGTGCATAAAAATTCTTATAAAAGAAAACTCTATGAATTAATCAGTGCTTCCTTAATACCCATGAGTGACTCCGGTCTTACTACTGGAAATTCCGAATAGAGAATTTAATTAACTTTTAAAGAAAGATATGAATAGAGATATGGTCAAGAATATGAGTGTATGTTATAATTAGCTAACTTCAGATGATTTTACCTGATAGGGGAGCGCCGATACTTCAGGGGTTTGATTCTATCAGTGCTTTCTTAAAGAAAGAGGGGCTTATATCCATGAATAAAAAAACTATTCCATTTTCCGATGAATTAATCCGTGATATAGCAGCCAAGTATGGCACACCTTTTCATATTTATGATGAAAAGGGGATTCTTGATAATGTAAAGAGGCTGCAGAAAGCTTTTTCCTGGAACCCCAACTTCCATGAATACTTTGCAGTGAAAGCCACACCGAATCCCTGGATTATGAAAAGCCTTAAAACTTTAAACGTAGGCTCTGACTGCAGCTCCATGGCAGAGCTGGTACTTTCCGAAACCGTGGGCATCAGAGGAGAAGAAATCGTATTTTCTTCCAATGATACGCCTGATGAAGAATTTATCAAAGCCAATGAACTGGGAGCCATTATCAACCTGGATGATGTATCCAATCTGGATGACCTGGATAGGCTTCATATTGTTCCTGAAAAGATTTGCTTCCGTTATAATCCGGGCCCTGAACTGGCAAGGGGCAATGCCATCATCGGCAAGCCGGAAGAAGCAAAGTACGGCATGACTAAAGAACAGCTCATGACCTGCGTGGACTGGGCTAAGAAAAAGGGCATTTCCTACATTGGCATCCATACCATGGTGATTTCCGCAGAACTGGAACTGCCGGGGCTTCTTGGCACCATTGCCATGATGTTTGATCTGGCTAATGAAATCAGAAATGAAAAGGGCGTGACTGTCAGCTTCATCGATTTCGGCGGCGGCATCGGCATTCCTTATCGCCCGGAACAGAATCCCGTGGACATTGAAGGCCTTGGAGAGGGCGCAAGAAAGCTCTTTGAAGAAAAGATGAAAGGCTTTGACCATACTCGTATCTGCTTCGAATGCGGCCGCGCTATTACCGGTCCCTATGGATTCCTGGTGACCAAAGCTATCCATTATAAACATATTTATCGCGATTACATCGGCGTGGATGCGTGCATGGCCGATCTCATGCGCCCAGGTATGTATGGTGCCTACCATCATGTGACCGTACTTGGTAAGGCTGATGCACCTAAGGACCATGTGTATGATGTGGTAGGCTCTCTCTGCGAAAACTGTGATAAATTTGCTATTCAGCGGCCTCTTCCGGAAATTAAAACGGGAGACCTCATCGTCATCCATGACACCGGTGCTCATGGTCACAGCATGGGCTATAACTATAACGGCCGCCTTCGCCATCAGGAGATTCTGGTTCATGAAAACGGCAGCGTACAGCAGATCCGTCGGAATGAGACCCTCTTTGACCTGTTTGCTACCCTCGATTTCCCGAACCTGAAAGAAAATACGGCCAAGGTAACAAAGGAATAATAAGTCAGAAATAAGGTATTATATGTATGAAACCGCAGGTATCTATCCTGCGGTTTTTTGATTTCCGGCGGCAAATCCATCTAATTATGTGTTCAGGTTATATGGATTGAGAAAAATCTAAAAATATCATAGCGCCAAAAAACGGGTTATTGTATAATATCAATATAGAAGTATCGAAATGCATTTAATATTTTAGGAGGCATTCATATGTATACTTTATCTACTGTAGAATTTAATGGAAAAATTCCGCAGATTGATCCTAATGCTTTTGTAGCTCCCCACACATTCCTCTCCGGCGATATCAGAGTCGGTAAGTATGCCAGCATCTGGCCAGGTGTGGTAGCCAGAGGTGATGTGAACTATATTTCCGTAGGAGAATGCTCCAACGTACAGGATCTCTGCTGCCTTCATGTAGCCGATGATCATCCCTGTATTATTGGCGACTATGTAACCATTGGACACAGCGCAGTGGTTCATGCCTGCACCATAGAAGATCATGTGCTCATCGGTATGCATGCTACTATACTCGATGGCGCTGTGATTGGAAGAGGATCTATTGTAGCAGCCGGAGCTGTCGTACTGGGAGGAACTGTTATTCCACCAAACTCTCTGGTAGCTGGTGTTCCTGCTAAAGTAATTCGCACCATTGACCGTGTTAAGAATATCCATGCCCAGGCCATCAAGTATAAATGCGAATGGGCTATCGGCTATGGCGCTAAACCGGATATTGACGGTGAACTTTATCACGGCGAAAAGATTGTGTAATGAATTGAATCATGATACAAAAATCATCCCGGGAATTTTTCCCGGGGTGATTTTTTATGGAATGGGAAATGGTCAGTCAGGGGTCATCATATAACAAGGTGCCACATGAGAAAACAGGAGCACCTCTGGCGCTGTTAGGGAAGCGCTGATTAAATCATTGTTTGCTTTTATTCTTGAATTTTTATGCAATGCGAGGAATGGGCTGACGCGAATAGCGAGCTATTTAAGGAAGCCCATGACGAAACAGTGCATAAAAATTCTTATAAAAGAAAACTCTATGAATTAATCAGTGCTTCCCTAGAATTGAGGCTGAAATCAGGACTTCCATGGTAATACACCATCCCGTCCTTTGGTGGGAAAGAGAGTCATGCAGCAGCGAAAAGGAGTGAGCAGATTTAAAATCCTGTATGCCGGCGGCACCAGAGGATGCAGTATGAAAGCGGCCGCCGCTGACGCCTCCTGCGTCTCCAGGAGGGGCTGAATCCATTGCATGCTTACCGGTATTACGGTCACATTTGACTATTTCCCACTATGAGCTATATAATAAGTATCAACTATATAAAAAATGATGATGTATCATTGTTTTTGTGGAAGGTGAAATTATGCGTGAAAAGTATGTTCCTCAGCAGATTGAGAAAAAATGGCAGAAAATCTGGGAGGATACAAAGGCATTCGAGACTCACTCGGATCCTTCTAAAAAGAAATACTATGTTCTGGAGATGTTTCCTTATCCCTCCGGTAACCTTCATATGGGCCATGTAAGAAACTATTCCATCGGTGATGTGGTGGCCCGCTTCAAGAAAATGCAGGGATTTAACGTTATCCATCCCATGGGATTTGATGCCTTCGGCATGCCTGCAGAAAATGCAGCGATTAAGCATGGCACTCCGCCGGCAGAATGGACTTATTCCAACATTGACAATATGACTCGTCAGCAGAAGGAACTGGGACTGTCCTACGATTGGGACAGGAAGGTTCTTACCTGCCGGGAAGATTATTACAAACACACCCAGAAGCTCTTTGAAATTTTCTACAAGAGAGGTCTGGCATACAAGAAAGAAGCCAAGGTAAACTGGTGTGACACCTGCCATACCGTGCTGGCTAATGAACAGGTAGAAGAAGGCCGGTGCTGGAGATGCAAAAATCCGGTAGTAAAGAAGGACCTGTCCCAATGGTTCCTGAAAATCACCGACTATGCTGACCGTCTCCTGGCCGATCTGGACCATATGCCGGGCTGGCCGGAAAGAGTTAAGACCATGCAGAGAAACTGGATTGGCCGCTCCACCGGTACCCAGTTCTCCTTCAAAGTGGAAGGTATGGATGATTCCATTCCTGTATATACCACCCGTGTAGATACTGTTTACGGTGTGACCTACATGGTGCTGGCTCCGGAACATCCGCTGGTGGAAAAGCTGATTGCCGGCAACCCTGAAAAGGATAAACTGGAAGCTTTTATTACAGAAATGAGAAACCAGAACGACATCGTCCGTACGGCAGAAGATGCACCGAAGCTGGGTATGTTTACCGGAAGCTATGCCATCCATCCCCTGACCGGCGAAAGAGTGCCTATCTGGATTGCCAACTATGTTCTCTATGAATATGGTACGGGTGCTGTCATGGCTGTTCCGACCCATGATCAGCGCGACTTTGAATTTGCAAAGAAATACAATCTTCCCATGAAGCTGGTGGTACAGAACAAAGCTCATGACCTGAAGCTGGAAGATATGGATAAAGCCTATGATGCCGACGGATACCTGGTTAACTCCGGTGAATTCGATGGTCTGACTTCTGCAGAAGGCAGGGAAGCCATTACAAAGAAATTTGAGGATATGGGTATCGGCAAGGGTAAGGTCAACTACCGTCTCCGTGACTGGCTGATTTCCCGTCAGCGTTACTGGGGCTGCCCCATTCCGATTATCCACTGCCCTCACTGCGGCAATGTACTGGTACCGGAAAAAGATCTGCCTGTCAAACTTCCTACGGATGTAAATTTTGTGGCCGGTGCTACCTCTCCTCTGGAAACAAGCAAAACCTTCCTTCATGTGAAATGCCCGCAGTGCGGTGCTGATGCTACTCGCGAAACGGATACTATGGATACATTTATTGATTCTTCCTGGTACTTCCTCCGCTACTGTGATCCCCACAATGAAAAAGAGCCTTTTGATAAGAAAAAGGCAAATTACTGGATGCCGGTGGACCAGTATATCGGCGGTATTGAACATGCCATTCTCCACCTGCTGTACTCTCGTTTCTTTATGAAAGTACTTCAGGACGAAGGCATGGTAGATTATCCGGAACCTTTCACCAACCTGCTCTGCCAGGGGATGGTGCTGAAAGATGGCGGCAAGATGAGTAAGTCCGTAGGAAACGTAGTTTCCCCGGAAGAAATTGTAGGGAAATACGGCGCTGACACGGCCCGTCTCTTCATCCTCTTTGCTGCTCCTCCGGAGAAGGATCTGGAATGGTCTGACCAGGGCGTGGAAGGCTCCTACCGCTTCCTGAAGAGAGTATGGGCTATTACCGGTAAATACCAGGATTTCAAGAAGGAAAACAAAGGCAAGCTGTCGGAAGATGAATTTGCACTCCGCAGGAGACTGCACCAGACTATTTCCAAAGTGACCGAAGATCTGGATGGAAAATTTGCTTTTAATACAGCGATTTCCTCCATTATGGAACTGGTGAATGAAATGTACCGCTTTGTAGAAAGCCATGATGCCATTGAAGATAGTCTGGCTCATGAACTGCTGCGGAATCTTCTTATCCTTCTGGCTCCTTTTGTTCCCCACATTACTGAAGAACTGTGGCAGGGACTGGGCGAAAAGGAAAAGAGTGTTCATGAAGCTTCCTGGCCTTCCTGCGATGCATCGGCCCTGGTGGTGGATGAAGTGGAACTGGGTGTACAGGTAAACGGCAAGGTCCGTGCTGCCATCACCGTTCCTGTAGCCATGAGCCGTGAAGAAATCGGAGAAAAAGCAAAGGAACTGCCGGAAGTGAAAAAATTCACCGACGGAAAGAAGATTGTGAAAATTATCGTAGTTCCCAAGCGCATTGTAAACATCGTAGTCAAATAATCCAAATGAAAAAGAGTCCTCACGGGGACTCTTTTTTTATGGCTGTGTTAAAATAAAAAAGAGTGTTATGGCTTTTGGTTGGCTTTAAAGGAGTGACTTCTATGCATATTATCTGTGAAGGAAGAAGCTTTGATTTCTTTGACGGCGCTTCGCCCCAGAACCTCTGGAACATTGTGAGGGGAGAGCGGGGAAGAAATGACGCAGTCCTTGCAGACTGCAACGGGGATATCCTCGATTTCCAGACACCTTTTTCAAAAGATTGTACTGTTCGATGGATTCCTCTGTCGTCTAAACAGGCCTACCAGGCCTATCGCCGCACTGCCATAATGCTTCTGGTATGCGGCGTGAAGGAAATCTATGGGGAAAAAGCTGATGTGAAAGTGAAACACTCCCTTGGAAAATCCATTTACTGCGAATTCAAGGACGGTCATACACCGCTGCAGAAAGAACTCTCCATCCTGGAGAATAAAATGAAGGAGATTGTATCAGAAAGAAGAAAAATTACAAAACTGGTGGTAGGAAGAAACAGGGCCATTGCTTTCCTGCGTATGAAAGGAAGAAATGAAGATGCAGAGCTCTTGTCCCAGCTTGATTTTTCTGAACTGAATGTGGATCAGTGCGGCAGCCTGATTGATTACTATTTCGGCCCCATGCTGCCGGACATGGGATTTATTCATGCCTTTGCTCTTCATTCCTATGCGCCCGGTTTCCTCCTGCAGCTGCCGGGACCTGGAGAAACAGAGCTGACTCCCGGAAAAGATGATCCCCTTTATGCCAGGGTCTTTCTGGAGTCTCAGAACTGGAGTGAGCTCATAGGCTGTCATAATCTGGAAGAACTGAATCGGGCCATTGATAGCGGAAAGATTTTTGATCTGGTGGCTACAGCGGAAGCGCTGCAGGAAAAGAAAATGGCTGAGCTGGCAGATACCATCTGCCGTCAGAAGCCGTCCATCCGTCTCGTCTGTATGGCAGGCCCTTCTTCTTCCGGAAAAACGACTTTCATGAAAAGGCTTATCGTTCATCTCTGGGTCAACGGTGTGAAACCGGTGATGCTTTCGCTGGATGATTATTTCCGAAATCGCGATGAAATGGGAAATGAAAACTGGGAAAATCTGGAAGCGTTGGACTTAACCCTTTTTGAAGATACGGTCTCTGCTCTTCTGGAAGGAAGGGAAGTGCATCTGCCCCATTTCAATTTCATTACCGGCAAAAAAGAATGGGATACAAAGGCTATCCGTCTGGGAAAAGGACAGCCTATTCTGGTTGAAGGTCTCCACGCCCTGAACCCCAGACTGACCTACTTCGTGCCAGGCTATCAGTGCATACGAGTCTATCTTTCCGCATTAACCCAGCTCACCATCAACGATCACAACCGCATCTCCACCTCCGACAGCCGCCTTCTTCGCCGCCTTGTCCGGGACTTCCAGTTCCGCGGCAACGGTCCGGAGCATACCCTTATGGTGTGGGACAATGTAAGACAGGGGGAAGAACGCAATATCTTTCAGTACCAGGACAGGGCCAATGTAGTCTTCAATACGGCCCTCCTTTATGAAATCCCGGTACTCAAGAAACTGGCCCGGCCTCTTCTGGAAAGTATAGGAAGGGACAGTCCTGCCTATTCCGAAGCCAAAAGAATGCTCTCCTTCCTTATGCCCTTCAGAGAACTGGACAGCTCCATCGTGCCGGGAGAATCCCTCCTCCGTGAATTCGTGGGATATAAAGGGCTGGGGAAATCCTTCCTGAACCGCTGACTGCTGATTCCCTGCGGTTTTCAGTCATTCTCCATCAGTGGGGCTGCAAAAGGAAAGACATCTCAATTTCTTGTTTTTTTTTGAGGCGGCAGAGGAATGGAATGCCCATCAGCAAAGTGGATTCGTAAGAAAATTAAGAATCCCACAAGTCGGTCATAGTCATGCTGCAGGAAGATGTAAGGTGCGTATGCTGCATAGAATATGCAGGGCAGAAGCGGGAAAGGGTGTACGAGGCTGAAAGATGAAAGGATGCGCCTGTAGATGTGGCTGCTAAAAGGTCTTTTAAAAAAATTTCAAATTTTTTTCTTCAGAGGGGTAAAAATTCGAACCTTCTACGATATTAGTATCAGAGGAATGAAAAAGTACTCATGAGATGATGAATCCCATTTTCCAAATGCTTTTTCCACATCCGCGGTAGAGGAGAAGGCAGGGAGAAGGTAAACATCATGGAATTTCACTTTTCAACCTCCCTTCTTCTAAAACCGGCCGGCAATAGACAGAAGACAATGCAAAAAAAATAGAAGACAGAAAAGCAATAAGGAAGAGCGCTCGCAGAACTTTCCTCTCTCTGACGACATGATCTGAGCAGCACCCATGAAAATGGGAGGGCCAAGGCGCAGACGCCTGATTCATTGGTTGAATTTATCTGGAGACTCCCCTGACAGGCTTTTCTGCCTTTTGGCGTGGCTTTGCACAAAGCAGACTGTCCTATTTGCATAAAGTCCCTGTTTCATATATAATAGGTTTAAGAACGATAATATTCGATATAAGAGGAGGAAGAAATATGGATATGGTTGATGTACTGGTTATTGGTGCGGGCCCTGCGGGGCTGAATGCAGCCCTCTATGCGGCCCGGAAGGAGCTGACGGTTAAGGTGGTGACCACCGATATCGGAGGCCAGATGCTCTTAACAAATGAAATCGAAAATTATCTGGGATTCCCGTCTATTTCCGGCTTTGAACTGGCAGACAAAATGGAAGCCCATGTGAAGCAGTACCCTGTAGAATTCGTATATGCAGGGGTGAAGTCTCTGGTCAAAGAGGGGGACGGAACTTTTACGGCCCATCTGGATGACGGCGGGGAGCTGCGGGGAAAAGCCTGCATTGTGACTGCCGGAAAGCACAGCCGGACATTGGATATCCCGGGAGAAAAGGAATATACCGGTCGAGGCGTCAGCTACTGCGCTACCTGTGATGGGCCATTCTACCGCAAGAAAACAGTGGCTATTGTAGGCGGTGGAGACAGTGCGGTACAGGCTGCCATTGAGCTGGCAAAGCTCTGTCCCAAAGTCTATCTTCTGGTGCGAAGCCGCATCCGGGCCCAGGAGATTCTGGTCAAACGCATGAAAGAGCTGGAGAATGTGAAGGTGTATATGGGATATACGCCAGAGGAAGTTAAAGGGGACAAGAAGGTACAGGGCCTTGTGATTAAAAATAAGGCTGATGGAAAGACGGAAGAACTTTCTGTGGATGGTGTTTTTGTAGAAGCTGGCGGTATTCCGAACAATTCCTATCTTCCTTCCGATGTCAAAGTCAATTCTCTGGGAGAAATCATGACTAATAAGGAAGGAGAAACCAATGTGGATGGCCTTTTTGCAGCGGGGGATGTGACTGACTGCAGAAATAAGCAGGTCATCATTGCAGCAGGAGAGGGGGCGGCAGCTGCCTTGGCAGCTCATGAATACCTGCTTCGCAGCGGATTATGAGAGTGACAAAGAAGGTTAAGGCTGAGCAGCTTCGCCGGCTTTCAGAGGTGTATAAAAATGATGGTACCATGCTTCATTTCACCAGTCCCTTTACCCTGCTGGTGGCGGTGATCCTTTCTGCCCAATGTACCGATAAAAGAGTCAATGTGATTACGAACCGTATTTTTCCAAGATTGGATACGCCGGCCAAAATGGTTTCTCTTACCCAGAGCCAGCTGGAAACGGAAATCCATGACTGCGGTTTGTACAAAGCTAAGGCGAAGAATCTACTGGGCATGTGCCGTATGCTCCTTTCTGACTACCACGGAGAAGTACCGGAAGATTTCGATGAACTGGTCAAGCTCCCCGGGGTGGGACGGAAAACAGCCAATGTGGTGCGGAGTGTGGCCTTCGGTTATCCGGCTATTGCGGTGGATACCCATGTTTTCCGCGTTGCCAACCGCTTAAAGCTGGCAGCAGGGACTACGCCGCTGGAAGTGGAAAAAGGCCTCCAGAAGGCTATTCCGAAAAAAGACTGGTCTGCAGCCCATCACTGGCTTATCTGGCATGGAAGAAGAGTATGTCATGCCAGAAAACCGGATTGTGAAACCTGCTTTCTTCAGAATGTCTGTCCTTCCTGTACGGTGAAGGTAACCCCCTGGAAACCGGAGTGATAGGGCATGTGGACACGCCTTCGAACGGTCAGCCGACAATAGGAAGGCCCTTTTATGGGCAGGCTAAGGGCCAACTTCGGCTGACTTGCGCATTCTATGCAGAATGCGCACATGAGAGTTCAAAGGGTGCAAAGGGTGCAGAAGGTTCAAAGGGTTGTGGTGGGCGCCCTTCAGAAAAAAGGGGCGCCAGTATGAAAAAACGTACAAACGCCCTGGCGGGCGCTGGAAAAGCGTTCCCCTTTTTGGTGGCGCAGCACCAAAAGGGGGGCATTTCCTCGAGCGAAGCGAGGTTGTTAGGTTTTCGCTGCCGCCATGCAACATACATACTCATCGCCGCGAAGCGGCGATACCTTCCCCTCTGCACCGTAGGCGCAGGCCCCTACGGAAATACAGTGCATACAGTCCAACACTGCTTTATAGCACCAAAAAAGCTCTCCATTCCGGAGAGCTTTTTGATTTCCTTTAAGAATCAGAACATATTAAGGATTCCTGTAAATCCATAGTGGTTAGAAGGAAGGAAAGCATCGACTGCTTTAGAAACACCGGTAGGTTCAGGTGCCGTAATGAGGAGCAGCAGGATAGCCAGTACGGTGAAACCCAGGGATACCAGGTTTGCCTTGCCTTTGCGGGACATCTCATAATAGCCGAAAAGGCGGAGGCCCAGAGCGCCGAAAAAGGTAATGACCAGTCCCGACAGGGAGAAAATGCCGAAGAGAATATTGGCCATCAGGAAGCCAATGAAGAATACGGGCAGGAAAATGAAGGGCAGATTATAGGCAATGAGGGTGGAGTTCACATGACGGCGCATATCATCCAGCCAGTCAGCCAGGTCGAAACCGAAGAGGCCCAGGGGAATGAAGGACAGGAGGACGATTTTATCCCATATGCCGGAGAGCCGGTCTCTGTCCTGACCCAGCCAGTAGAAAAATACACAAATGAGGAAGCCTGCAATACCGCCGATGATGTAGTAGAAATTTTCAGGAATAAATTTTACGGCAATCATGGCAATGGTAGTAAGGATGGAGCCCGTGACTATCCAGCCGGTAATCTGACTCCGGGAGGCTCTTTTTTCTTCCGGCACATCAGCCCACATCTGTGCCAGAATTTCCGTCATGAAAAGAAGAAGGAAAATGGCCAGAGCGGCGAAAGGATAGACAAAAAGGGAAACAAGGATAAAGAAAACGGGAATAAAGACTTTATATCCCCTAAACACCTGCAGGTGCTTGAAATTTAATTTCTTCTTCTGTGTGTAAATGGTCAACCTCATAAATACAAGGTAAGTCAGCATGATGCCCACGGTTTCTACCGGCTCACAGCCCAGATAAAGCAGGGAGCAGAAAACAAGTATGGCCGTATTGGCTCCTGTAAAACGGCTGACCAGGGAACTGAAGAGGCCAATATTCAGAAAGGCCACTATTGCGTCACCAAAATTCAAAACATCCATCTCCTTTATAAACAATTCCTTTCTAGTATACCTGTTATAAAGAAAGGACGCAATAGTTTGGGCCTGCTAAAATTACCTGTCAGTCATGGGGATACAATGGCCTTTTCCTGGCAGGCAGCTGTTCACAAAAAGTTCTCTATTCGGCACGGATCAGGTGGGACTGCCCCCTTTTCCTCATCCGATAAAGCTGATAAAATAGAGGGAAACAGGAATGGGAGGGGTTTATCATGGATGATCTTGTTATTGTGGACTGTCAGTATGATTTCATAGATGGTACGCTGGCCTGCGGGCACAGCCATGAGGCGGTGGCAGAACTGGTACGTTTTATAAACAGCCATCCTGTGCGCTGCCTTTATACATCGGACTGGCACAGCCCATCCAATGGTTCTTTCAAGGTGAATGGCGGCATCTGGCCTGTTCACTGTGTGGCCGGCACGAAAGGGGCAGAACTTGATCCTGCTTTTACAGAGCAGGTGAAGAAGAAAGAGAATCGTCCTTCTTCTGAAAATCGTTTCTTGAAGGGCCAAGATGATAAAGTAGAGGAGTACTCTGCTTTTAACGGAGTGAATCAAGAGGGAAAGCGGCTGGGAGACGAGGCTTCTTCCCATGTGTATGTAGGTGGTATTGCGTCGGAGTACTGTGTGAAAGAAACGGTGCTTTCCCTCCTTGCTTCCGGCAGGAAGGTAACACTTCTGGTAAAAGGGCTGGGTTATGTGTCGGAAAAGGATCATGCAAAGACCTTGAAGGAATTGAAAGAAAAAGGTGTGACTCTGCTGGAGGAATAATGAAACAACTTTTGGTAGATGATGTGGGAGAGTTTGGCCTGATTCGCCGCATTATGCACGATTTTATCTTTCGTCCGGAGCTTTTGGTTGTAGGTCCCGGTGATGATGGTGCGGTGTATCGAACGCCTGGCGGATACGACCAGGTGATTTCCACAGATACCATGGTGGAGGGCATCCATTTTACCAGGAAGACTATGAGTCCCTTCGACGTGGGGTACCATCTGGCGGCTTCCAATTTCAGCGATATGGCCGCCATGGGGGCCGAGGCCGTGGGATTTGTCCTTTCCATTGCTCTTCCCGGAGATCTTCCCCTTTCCTGGGTGGACCGTTTTTATGACGGGCTCAGGGCCTGCTGCGGAAAGTACAGGGTGAATCTTCTTGGCGGCGATGTGACAGGATCTACAAAGGGATTAATCCTTACCGGTACGGTGACAGGCATGGTGCCTGAAGGGAAAGCGGTGACAAGAAGCGGTGCCCGGCAGGGGGATATCATCTTTGTCACCGGTACTGCAGGTGATTCGGCGGCAGGGCTTTATGCGCTCCTTCATGACATGGGAGAGGAATGGCCTTCCCTGACAGTGAGACATCAGCGGCCGGAACCCCAGATTCCGCTGGGAATACTCCTTAGAAAGGCAGGAGCCCATGCGCTGAATGATATTTCTGACGGCCTGTCCCGGGAATGGAATGAAATTGCAAAGGCATCGGGAGTAGAACTGGAAATAGAACTGGAAAAGGTGCCTCTATCGGAAGCGGTGGGGGCTTTGGCGGAAAGGGTTCATCGGGACCCTCTGGCCTGGGCCCTGAATGGAGGAGAAGATTACCAGCTTACTGGTACCATTTCTCCTTCCGATTTTGATACAATAAAAAAAGAGATGCCCATAACTCCGGTGGGAAGGGTTGTAAAGAAACCGGGAACGGGCGTTTATGTGTGGCGGCATGGTCAAAGACGGCTTCTTCAAGCGAAAGGTTTTGATCATTTTGAAAAGTAAGGGAGGATCCTATGTATACACTGGTGGTCATTCGTCATGGGGAAAGTGAATGGAATAAGAAAAATCTGTTCTGCGGCTGGACAGATGTGGAGCTTTCTGACAAAGGTATGAAAGAGGCCAGCGAAGCAGGCCGTTTATTAAAGAAGGAGGGGCTCTCCTTTGACTGTTGTTTTACTTCCGTGCTGAAGCGGGCTATCCATACAGCTTACCGCATTTTGGATGAAATGGATCTGGTGTGGATTCCCGTGATTAAGGATTATCACCTGAATGAAAGGCACTACGGAGCTCTGCAGGGATTGAACAAGACGGAAACTGCCGATAAATATGGAGAAAAGCAGGTGCTCCTCTGGAGGCGTTCTTACGATGTACGTCCGCCGGCTCTGTCGGAAGATGATCCAAGAAATCCGGTGAATCAGGCGCCTTATCAGAAAATGAAGGGGAAGGTAGCACTTCCATTGTCCGAATGTCTGAAAGATACGGTGGGAAGAGTTGCGCCCTATTTTGATGAAGTCATTCGTCCTCGCATGGAAGCGGGAGATCGGGTGCTCATTGCGGCGCACGGAAATTCTATCAGAGCTCTTCGGAAGCATTTGGAAGGGATTTCTGATAAGGAAATCGCCGGTATACTTCACTCAAGAACCACAGTTTCAAATGCAGTTTATGGGTTAAGCCCATAGTTTTCACATCTGACTTGCGATTCCGCCTACGCTCCCTTTACACCCAGTAATTC
>ENA-OOSJ01000052-OOSJ01000052.1-human-gut-metagenome-genome-assembly--contig:-NODE-52-length-24301-cov-2.354244_pt1 | contig 24301 bp, 20 predicted proteins | sample MGYA00241311_ERZ501217 | MGnify/ENA primary metagenome ERZ501217 (study PRJEB25962, sample SAMEA2042500) | human gut metagenome | biome: human gut; feature: human-associated habitat; material: faeces... | reverse complement strand
TCTTCTGTTTACAGTTTAAATCTTTGATTTATTTACATATTTTTCAATATGCATTTTCTATAATTTTTCTAGTACATTTAATACTTTATCATATTCACTTATTAATGGAGTGTATTCCTTATTTATATAGTCCCAATCTTTTCTTTTAGCAGCTAGTTCATGATTATAGAACATTTCTCCTAAATCAGTTAGTCCTAGCATTCTACTTTCACTTTTTAGTTTGTGCACTACTATTTCGTAGTTAATGTCATCTTTCTTATTATAAGACTCTTCCATAACACGCTTATTTTCTACACTTTCAGTAAGGTATTCTTTTAGCTGTGGGATAAGAGTATCTATGTCCATAAAGAACTCATATGCTTTTTTTAGGTCTAGTCCAACACTAGTAAGTAATTCTTCTTTATTATTTTCTCTTTCAACAGGCTTGATTTCTTCTTTGACAGAACTTTTAGTATTTTCAATTGTTGCTTTGTCTTTTAATTCTTTTTTTAAGAAAGACTCTAGTTCTTGACGGTCAATTGGTTTTGATAAGTATGCAATGAATCCAGCAGATAAATATGCTTCTTTTTGACCTTCCATCGCGTCTGCAGTTAATGCGACTACTGGTGTATTAAAGTTAGGAAGTGACTTAAGTTCTTTAAGTGTTTCTACTCCATCTTTATTGGGCATCATTATGTCCATAAATATTATATCGTAGTTGTTTCCTCTTTTTATTTTTTCTATACACTCATCTCCACTTAGTACACTTTCACTAGTTAAACCATATTCAGATAATATTTTTTCTGCTACTTTAAGGTTTAGTTTTGAGTCATCTACAATAAGAGAAGTTACTCCGTTATATTTAGTAATACTTTCGGTTTCTGTAGTTTCTAAGATAACGTCTGATATTTCTTCAGGAATTGTTACTGTAAACACACTTCCTACGCCATATGTGCTTTCTACATTTATTGTACCGCCAAGCATTTCTACTAAGCTTTTAGTTATTGCGAGCCCTAGTCCTGTTCCTTCAATTGATGTGTTTTTGTCTGCTTCAAGTCTATCAAACTTTGTGAACAAGTGGGAAAGTTGTTCTTCCTTGATACCACGACCTGTATCTTTTACCATTATTTCTAAGTTACATATTTTATCTGTGTTTTCTACCACAACTTTTAAATCTACACGACCACTTTCAGTGTACTTGATTGCATTTGATAGTAAATTAGATATTATTTGTTTTACCTTGTTTAAGTCTCCATATAAAACGTTAGGTAAATTGTTATCTATTTCAACGTATAATTTCAAGTCTTTTGAGCCTATTCTAGTTTCTAGTAGTTTTGCAAGTTTTTGTATTTCATCTCTAGGGTTATAGTTAACTTTTACTATTTCCATTTTTCCTGCTTCAATTTTACTTATGTCTAGAATACTATTTACTATTTCTAGAAGTGTGTAGCTTGCGTTTACTACGTCTTTTGAGTCTTCATGAATTTCTTTTAAATCGTCAGTTTTATTTATTATTTCAGATAAACCTACAATTGCGTTTAGAGGTGTTCTTATTTCGTGAGACATACTGCTCAAGAATTCTGTTTTAGCACGATTTGCTTTTTCGGCTGAGTTTTTGGCTAGCTCTAGTTCATTAATAAGTTTCATGTCTGGGTTTTCTATTGTATGGTACATTAAGCAAGTTACAAATGTGTGAAGTGATAACATTAGAGTTAGTTCCGGGTATTTATATTGTACACCTATTACGATTATACCTAAAAATAGGAATATCAGTAGTGGATAATATGATTTTTCTTTTATTCTTCTAAAGTTAATGATTAAAAGCATTACACAGAATAAGACTAATGAGCCACTTATAGCATATAGCACATCTACTGCAGTTCCGTATGAATAAGCTGCACCATTATTAATGTAGTATTCTATCGGTAACATTAGGAATAATACATCTGATGTTAAACCTATTACAATTCCTATACTTTTTAGTAGATTTTTTGTGTTTTCGTTTTTAATTGAAACTATTACTACATAGTAAGTAAATAGCAAAGTCCAACTACAAATATAGACTAATATTAGTTTTAAAAATAGTTTTAGTACTCCTTCACTTACATTTATTATTCCTCTTATTGCTAAAGTTGTTGGAAATATTTCTATTAAAAGTCCTATTAAATTTGTTATTAAGAGCATACTATATATTTTGTTTTCTGATGTTTTGTTTTTTTCTTTTTTAAAGAATATTATTATAGTCATTACTGAATATAGTAAACTTATAATGGAAAAGAATATACCATTTTGCACACATACCACTTACCCTTCTATGAGACAATTATAGCATAATAAAAAGGAAATATAAACTACTTCCTTTTAATTTTTTTAGTTTTTTGTTCTTCTTTTTTTATGATTAGTTTTGTGTTTTCGTCTAAGTCAATTGTTAATTCGTTACCCATTTTTTCTAAAGTTTTATAATCTACTTTTCCAACTTGTGTACGAGGTAAATCTTCAAGTACATTTATTATGTTTGGATAGTACTTAGGTTCCAAGTTTTCTTTAATTGTGGATAGTATACTTTCTATTTTTTCCTCATCAGTTATGTTATAAAAATCATCTAATGATAAATGAAGTACTAGTTTTTCATTATTGAATGTCATTTTGCAGTTCTTTATGTTTCTGTTTGTTTTTATTTTTTCTACAATGTCTAGTTTATTTACTTCTTCTGTTTTACCATTTACTTTTATAGTTATTGGGTCACTGTATCTATCTAATACAGTTAAGCAACCATCTTTATCGACTACTGCATAGTCTCCAGTGTAATACCATTTTGTTCCGGATTCATCAGTATATAGTGCTTTATTGGTTAAGTCTTCTCTTTTATAGTAACCGTTCATTAGTGTAGGTCCTGTGATAAATAGTTTTCCATTTACTCCATATGTTACATCTTTAAGTGATGGGTCAGTTATTTTTACGTTGTTGTATGGCATTGGTATTCCGGATGTTCCGATTTTTTTACAGTATGGATGTGCAAAACTGAATGTTGTATTTACTTCTGAAGCACCAAATCCTGTTGTTTGAAGTACTCCAGTTTTGTTATAGAATTTTTCGGCTGCATTTATTTCGCATCTTTCACCACCTACAATTGCAAGTGATAAGTTTTCTTTTACTCTTTTTAAGTCTTTTTCGCTTAGAGTTTCAAGTGAACTCCATAAGTATTGACTCCATATGCCTAGATTAATGTCATATTTTTTAAAGTAACCTGGAATTTTTTTGTAATCCAAAAATAGTTCTATTATGTTTTCAGCACCTTGAACTAAGGCAGCGTGTACTATGTCAGCATCCCAGAATGCTAAGAAAGGTGGCACTAATGCAAGGTGTTTTGTGCCTCTTTTAAATCCAAAATTACCAACTTGTTGTTGAAAAGCAAGTGCATTATTGGCGTCGTGAGATAGTAATACCGCTTTATTTATTCCAGTTGTTCCACTTGTAAATGAAATGTTACAAGGAAGTTTTTCTTCATATATTTCGTTTAAATCTTCTAGTTTCACATTATTTCCAAGAGATATAAAATCTTCTAGTTTCATTTTGTAATTTATTTTTTTACCAGAAAGATAGTCTTTTAAATTTTTTAAGTTAAATATTAATCTTTCAGGATTATATTTAGGAGTAGATGCTGTAAGTGGCATTGATACTTTTATAGCACTATTGAACTTCTCGTCATTTATTACTTTGTATATTTTATCTTCTAAAATATCTAGAGTAAAAATCATTTTTGGGCTAACGTTTGCTAGTTGATTATATAGCCTGTTTACTCCGTTATCAGTTACATCCATGTCTAATACATTTAAGTTACAAGTAATAAGTCCTAGTGATGTTGCAGAATATTTTATTGCATACATTTCAGGAGTAGTTAATCCAATTGTGCAAATCACGTCACCTTTGTTTAAATTCATTTTGCTAAATGCTTTTTCATACTTTAATACCATGTTATAAAATTCTTCTACAGTAAAAGATTTCATACCACGATTATTTATCATTATACGATTTAAATCATCACCAATACATTTGAACAAATAATCTTTTTGAGACATTTTAGGTAAAGTGTAATCAAATATTTTTTGGTCATACCATTGTTCCCAAATTCTGTCCTTATGTATTACTCCGGTTATTTCTCTATTTAATTTTTGTCGTTTATCTTCTCTTACTACATTTTCCATAATTTTCCCCCTTTAATAAAAGTGTGCTTATTATAGCACACTTTTAGGAATTATGCAAATTTCGTTCTTTTATAATCGTTATCATTAAATCATCAAAAACAAAAAACATATCTTCTGATAACCAAATTATATCATCTTTTGATTCTATACATTTGTACATGAAGTCTGAAACGTCAGCATCACTATATTTAAATCTTAGTTCGTAAACTTTTTTGTGTTTTACATATTTGTCATACTGAAAAATTAAATCTTTCAAATATTTTGATGCTTCTTGTTTTATCTTTTGATACATATATTATCGTTATTAAAGAACAAATTGTTTTTTGAAATAAGTTGAGATTTATTAAATTTCTTTAATTTTCTTATTTTTATAAATTGACTTTGAATATTCTAAATATTCATCTCTTGTGATTTCATAACAAATACATTCTTCTTCATTTTCTAAAAATGTATATTTTATTTTAACTGTTTTATCTGTTTTATTAAAATTCATCTTTTCCATAAGATGCCATGAAGCAGGGTTAGTTATGGCTGCACATGTTTCTATTTTGTCAATTCCTACTTCTTTAAACATGTAGTCTACTACTTTTTTAGATACTTCTGTACCTATACCCTTTCCTTGGAAAGGCTTATCTATAAACCAACCTAAATCTCTTATGTAGTCTGGCTTTTCTAAAATGCTTTGACAACATATTTGTCCAATAGGTTCATTAGTTTCTTTTAATAATATTGTCCACTGAAATACATCTTTATTAAGGGCTCGTTCTAGTTTTTTATATTGCCACTTCTTTTCATCTAACCAATTTGTGTTATATTTACCTACTAAATAGTATTTTGATACTTCTTTATTACCTAATATTTTCCATAAAATATATAAGTCTGTTTCTATAGTTGGTCTTAATAAAGTTCTTTCTGTTTCTAATATTTGACTTCCTAAATATTTCATAACATTCTCCTTAATGATAGTTTAAAAATATTTTTTTAATATTTTACCGTGTGACTTAGTAAAGTTTTCATTGTTAATTAAATTTAGTATTTCATCTTTAGTCATGTATGAAACTTCATCAACTTCTTCTTTTTGTAATTTTAAATCTTTTAAAGTAATGTCTTTTTCTAAATAGTATACATCTGCAATGGGAATTCCTAATAAAATGTCTCCAATATATTTGATTTCATCACCATTAACTGTTAAGCCTAATTCTTCTTTTAATTCTCTTAGTATTGTTGTTTTAGAGTCTTCATTACTTCCAACATGTCCTCCAGTAGAACTATAATGTCCGCCTTTTTCTTTTGATGTTTTTTGAATTAAGTATTTTCCTTCACTGTTTTTAATAAAAATTATTGATAATAAAATATGTTCATTTTCTTCTGGTTTTACTCCCCTTACTATAATTTTTCCTGTTTTCTTTTTGTTTTCATCATAAATATCTAAATATTCCATTATTAATCCCTCTCTTTTTCTTGTATTATACTACAATATAGTAGATTTATCTATAGTAAGATTATAAAACCCATTGATCTTTTAAGGTAAATAATTGTTTTATATCATTGTAATGATACAAATAAATCTAATGCTATTTTTATACAACCTATCAATAGTTTTAAAATATAACACAAATAATTTATTAAATAATTAAAAAGTCTCAATGTTGAGACTCTGAACCTTGTTAATTACTTCATAGTTTTAAATGTGGTACTAACCAAATCTTTAAAATTAATGGTGCTATTAATTTCTTCATTTGTAAAGTATGCCAAGTATTCTATATTTCCATTTCCACCTTTTACTGGACTAAATGTAATGTTTTTTAAGTTGTAGTTTATTTCTTTAAAGGCGTTAACAACATTTTTTATTACATTTTCATGAACTTCTTTATCAAGTACTATTCCTTTATATTTATCAGCAATAGTTTTTCCACATTCAAATTGTGGTTTTATTAGACAGATTATTTCCTTTGCATTTATAGTACTCAATTTATTTATAATTTTTGTTACACTGATAAACGAAATATCTATTGTTATTAAGTTTACTGTTGATAAAAGAAGATTGTCAAAATTTCTTATATCTGTATTTTCAAATACATGTACTTTTTCGTTCTTTCTAAGACTTTTATCTAATTGGTTACTTCCTACATCAACACAAATCACTTCTTTTATATTATGTTTTAATGCACAGTCAGTAAAACCTCCAGTAGATGAGCCAATATCTAGCATTGTTTTATTAGTTAAGTCTATATTGAAGTCATTTAATGCTTTTTCTAACTTTAGTCCACCTCTTGAAACATACTCAAGTACTTCATGGTTTAGAGTAATAATGTCTGTACTTTCTACATCAAAGGCCGGCTTTGTAATTGTTTTTCCATTTACTAAAATGTTAGAGTTTTTTATTTCCATTTGTGCTTTACTCCTAGTTTCACAAATTTGTCTATTTACTAATTCTATATCTAATCTTGTCATTTTCACTTTTCCTTTCAAAACATGGATAGAATAATTCTATCCATGTTTTTTTCCGCATCCACCGTTTTGTGTGCAACAACCCGGATGTGATTTTGAAACCACCATTTTAGGTTTCCACTTTAACACCACTTTTTTCACGTTTCTCACCTACCTTACTCAAAACTTATTAATGGCTCTTCGCACATTACATTTATTATTTTATCATTTTCTATCATTTTTGTCAGTATTTTTGGCAAAAATATATGTTCAACTATACACGTAAATTGAGATTTTGTTAAAGGCAATCCATTTTGCCAAATATTTGCCATTGGACAGCCTCCTAAGCAAATAAATCTGAATTCACATTTACAGCAACCACCACATTGGTTTTTATAATGTAATTTTTTCAAGAAATTTATGTTATCATTGTTTAGCATTACAGAGTTTTCTATTTTTCCAATCATAACTTTATCAGAGTATGGTTCACTCTTTCTACTTACCTCTACACACGATGTTATCATATTTTCGGGAGTTATTGTAAAATTTCCATCTGCCATACCACAATAATAACCATCCATAGGTTTGGAAAAATATCCAGTATCTATCATCAAATCAATATTGTTATTTGCAACGTACTCAATGATTTCCACTAATTTTTCTGCAAATAATTTAGGGTCTGGTTGTAAGTTTTTTTCACCTCGTGAAACATCTGTCATTAAACATGGTTCAAATTTAACTACTTTTACATTATTATATTCTAATTCTTTTACTATTTCTTGCATTTTGTTTACTGAATTGGAAGTTATGATACATTGAACCATTACATTAGCATCATGTGAAATTAAATATTTAATATTATCTATAACGATGTCATGCGAATTCGCTCCAGAACTAAATGGCCTTTGTTTAGCTTGATTTACGCTATCAAATGACACTCTAATATTAGCCTTTCTATCTATTAACCAATCCATAACTTCTTTTGTTCCAGTCCCATTTGTAACCACATTTACGACGACTTCTTCAAATTGTGAATCAGCGTATTTAACTATTTCTTTTACTAAATCAAAATTCAACAATGGCTCCCCACCACCAACTAAATATAAGTCTAATGTTTTTGCGTTTGGTTTTTCTTTTCTCTTATAATCAATCACCTTTTTCACTGTATTAATGTCTATACTTTGATTTTCTCTTCCTCCATTGGCATAGCAATATATACACCTTAAATTGCAATTGTAAGTTGGAATTATCGCTAATGATGTCATATAATCAGTGGTATTGTTCTTTACTATTTCTTTTTTTGCGTTTTCTAATTCTGTCACTGCTCTTTGTAGTTCATTTTTATTACAATCTAATAGATATACCAATTCTCCTGGTGTTGTTAATACATAAGAATTTGGTTTTTCTAATTCAATTACTGTTACTTCTTTCATATTTTACCTCTCTAATATTTTGCAAATGTTATTATAATATTTTTCTAAATTTTCTTTCTTTATATAATTACCATTTTTATTATGACAAAAGTCTTCTGCATTTCTCATTTTCAGTACAGAACATATACTACAAGTTAGTGCTGAAGTATTGTTTAGAAGAAATGTCGATTCATCATATCCACAATTTTTATTGGCTATTTTTTTAATATCTTTTAAAAATTCAATTTGAAAATTAGAATTTTCTAAAGTTGTACTTTCAATAACATCTTCTTCTGTTACATCTAAAACGTAATAACGAATTTTCTTTTGTTTAAATCTTTTATCAAGACTTTTATATAATGATTTAATTCCTTTCATATTAGTTTCTTCACAGTCTGTAAAAGCAAAAATTGTATTGTCTATCTTATCTTGTTTAGCTAACAATAAAAGTGTATAAATGCCAATTGAATTATCAAATGTTCCAAGATAATATTTTCCTTCTTCATTAATAAAGCATGTATCATAAACGTTATCAAAGTGAGCTACAACAACATTGATTTTTTCATGTAAATCCTTTTTTGGTATAGCTAATATATAATATCTTGTAATTATTACTCTATACTTTTTTAACATTTTAATTTTATTTATAATTATAGCAAATAATTTATTGTTAGCTTTTAATTCTTCACTAAGTTTGTTTTCAATTTTGGCCTTTCTTAACTGCAATTCAGGGCTTGGCATCATGATTTCTTTAAGTTCATTTAAATCCATTACATTTGATTTTGCTTTTTTTTCCATTTATGTTACACCTTTTTCTTCATTTTTCAATTTTTAATACAATTATTATATGTTTTGTTTTCTTTCGTCTATTGTTTCTTTTACTAACTTATAGAAATCACTTTTTGGTAGAGTATATGTTTCAGTACTACCAAATTTTCTATAACTAATAGTATTACTTTCTACTTCTTTGTCTCCTAAAATTAAAGTTATAGGATTTTTCTTTGTTTGACTTTCTCTCATTTTGTATGATAGTTTTTCGTTTCTATCATCTAGGTTAACCCTAATATTCATATCGTCTAAGTCTTTATATACTTCTTTTGCATATTCTAAGTGATAGTCATTGTTTACTGGAATTATATTAACTTCAGTTGGGCATAGCCATAGTGGGAAAGCTCCTTTTGTTTCTTCCATTAGGAATGCAGTAAATCTATCAAATGTTCCAAATATAGCGCGGTGAATAACTACTGGAGTTTTCTTTGAACCATCTTTGTCTATATATGATAAGTCAAATCTTCTAGGAAGTAAGAAGTCTAATTGGCAAGTAGAAAGTGTTACTTCTGGTCCCACTGCTGGTTTTACTTCAACATCTAGTTTTGGACCGTAGAACGCAGCTTCTCCAATTGCTTCTTTGTATGGACAACCATATTCATTTAATACTTCTCTTAGTTTGTCTTCCGCAGTATTCCACATCTCATCGTCATCAAAATATTTTTCTTTGTCTTCTGGGTCTCTTAGTGAAAGTCTGAAACTGTAGTTTTTGAAACCAAAGTCTTTATATACATCAAGTATTAGTGATACTACTTTTTTAAATTCTTCTTTTATTTGTTCAGGAGTTACAAATAAGTGAGCATCATTTTGACACATGCATCTTACTCTTTCTAAACCTTTTACAGCACCAGAAGCTTCATATCTAAAGTCTGTTGCAAATTCGCCTATTCTTATTGGTAAATCTCTATATGAGTGTAAGTCATTTGCATAGATTAGCATATGATGTGGGCAGTTCATTGGACGAAGTACAAATTCTTCATCGTCTACTTTCATCATTGGGAACATATTTTCTTTATAGTGATCCCAATGTCCACTTGTTTTATATAGTTCAGTTGTACCAACACATGGTGTATACACATGTAAGTATCCCATTTTTCTTTCTTTTTCATAGATATAATTTTCTAGTTGTTTTCTTATGATAGCACCATTAGGAAGCCATAAAGGCATTCCTTTTCCAACTAAGTCACTAGTCATGAATATTGATAAATCTTTGCCTATTTTTCTGTGGTCTCTTTCTTTTGCTTCTGCTAATTCTGTAAGGTAGTTATTTAAATCTTCTTCGTTATCAAAGCATACTCCGTAAATTCTTTGAAGCATTTTGTTTTTAGCGTCACCCTTCCAGTATGCTCCACTTACTTTTAGAAGTTTAAAGTATTTTAGCTCTTTTACTGTTTCAACGTGAGGACCTCTACAAAGGTCAGTGAAATCTCCTTGAGTATAGCAACTTATTACAGTACTATTTTCATCCATTCTACTAATTAAGTCTATCTTGTATGGATCATTCTTAAATCTTTCTAAAGCTTCTTCTTTTGTAAGTTCATGTCTTACTATACGTTTTCCGTCTTTAGCAATTTTCTTCATTTCTTTTTCTATTTTTTCTAGGTCTTCTTCTTTTATTACAGTGTCACCTAAATCAATGTCATAGTAAAATCCTTCTTCAATAACTGGTCCTACCCAGAACTTAGCATTTGGGTATAAATGCTGCACCGCTTGCGCTAATAAATGGGCACATGAGTGGTTCATTACACTTAGTTTTTCGTTTTCTTTAATGTTTATCATTTTTATCTTCCTTTCTTTTTGTTAAATGAAAAAGCACCCTTTTAAAGGAGTGCTTGACACGGTACCATCCATTTTTAACTTTATTTAAATAACGAGGTTTTCCCCGGGAACATCTTTCGAGTCCTGTTCATAGGTAGTAACTAATAAGTTATTTAATTGTCTTACACCATATACAATTCGCTTTTGTAAATAATTATTATTAGTCGTGTCCTAATCAAAACATTTAACTGAATATAATTTTACCACTTTTTCTTAAAATTTCAACTTTTTTCTTCTATATTTTTTTGAAATTTGTTATTATAGTGTAGGTGAAGAAAAATGAATGAAAGAGAACTAGTTAAATATTATAATAAATTTAATGAAGATAAAAGGCTTAGTAGAAGACATGGGATAGTTGAGTTTGAGACTGCTATAAAGTATATTAATATGTATTTAAGTAATTTTAAAAATGCGAAGATACTGGATGTGGGTGCAGGTACTGGAAGGTATTGTATGTACTTTAGTAACTTAGGGTATGACGTGACAGCAGTTGAGTTAGTTAAACATAATTTAAGAGTGATAGAAAAAAATTGTCCTAGTGTTAAGAGTTATTTAGGGAATGCGATAGATTTAAGTAGTTTCGAAAGTAATAGTTTTGATGTAGTTATATTATTTGGACCAATGTATCATTTGATTAGTTTTGAAGATAAAGTGAAAGCTTTAAATGAAGCTAAAAGAGTTGTTAAAGATAATGGTTATATTTTTATTAGTTATTATATGAATGATTATGCTATTATGAAACATGGATTTATTGATAAGAATATAAAAGTGGCTTTTGAAAAGGAAAATGTTAACGAAGAGTTTCACATTGTAAGTAAGGAAAATGATTTATATAGTTTTGTTACAATGGAAGAGATAGATAAGTTAAAGAATGAATGTAAGTTAGTTAGGGAAAAGATTATTAGTCAAGACGGGCTTACTGATTATTTTAGAAGAGAGATTAATAGTTTGGATGAAAAGGAGTTTAATTTATACCTAAAATATCACTTTAGTATTTGTGAAAAGTATGAGTTTTTAGGAACAAGTAGTCATGTATTAGATATATTAAAAAAATAGCCGAGGCTATTTTTCATTATCTGTTTTCATAAGTTCAATAAGTTTTTCTTCTTCTTTTTTAGCATCTAATCTTTGGAATAAAGGTGAAACTTTTTCTTCTACTTTATTACCTGTTAAATCTAATGTAGTTTTTAAACTATTATATGAAGTTAAATTTTCATCATGTATATTTAATTGTTCTAATATTTTATTACTTGTATCTGGTATAAATGGATATAATAATATACCTATTTTTCTTATTGTATTAAATAAATTATACATAACTTGATTTAAAAGATCTGTTTTTTCTTCTTTTGCTAGTACCCATGGGGTTGTTTCGTCAATGTATTTATTTGTTCTTGAAACTATATTCATTATATGACTTATAGCATTTTGTATATTAATAGTTTCTATTTCTTTTTCATAAAGATTTATTTCATCATTTATATAATTATCAAGTTTATCATCAAAATCTGTTTTTGTATTAGTTTTAGTAATAAAACCATTAAAATACTTATTTATCATTGCAATTGATCTATTAACTAAGTTTCCTAAATCATTACATAATTCTGTATTATATTTTTCTATAAAGAAACTAGGTGTGAATTCTCCATCTTGACCATATGGTAAACTTCTTAAAATAGTATATCTTACCGAATCTACTCCATATTCTTTAGCTAAAGTATCAGGGTATATTGTATTTCCTTTACTTTTACTCATTTTACCATCTTTCATCATTATAAAATCATGTACAAATATTTTTTTTGGTAATGGTAAATTTAAAGCCATTAAGAATATAGGCCAATAAATTGCATGAAATCTAAGTATATCTTTTCCTATTATTTGTATATCTGCTGGCCAATACTTTTTAAATAATGTATCATCTTCAGTCATATAACCAAGTGCAGTTACATAGTTTAGTAAAGCGTCAAGCCATACATACATTACATGTTTAGGATCATTTGGTACAGGTATTCCCCAGTCAAATGTTGTTCTAGAAATGCATAAATCTTCTATACCTACATTAATAAAACTATTCATTATTTCATTTTTCTTAGTTACTGGTACTAAAAAGTCAGGATTTTCTTTATAAAATTCTTTTAATCTATTTTCATATTTTTTCATATTAAAGAAATAAGTTTCTTCTTCAACTTCTTTTACTTCTCTCATGCAACTTGGACATAAACCATTTACTAGTTGGCTTTCTGTATAAAATGTTTCGCATGGGACACAATATTTACCTTTATATTTTCCTAAATATATATCTCCTTGATTATAAAGAATTTCAAAACATTTTTGAACACTTTGCATATGAGTTTTATTAGTTGTTCTTATAAAACCTGTGTTACTAATGTTTAGATAACTCCATAATTCAGTAGTCATAGATGCCATTTTATCAGTGTATTCTTGAGGTGTTATGCCTAGGGCTTCACTCTTTTTTTGTATTTTTTCTCCATGTTCATCTAATCCAGTTAAAAAGTATACATCTCTACCTTTTTGGCGATTATATCTTGCTAGTACATCTGCAAGTATTGTTGTATATGCTGTACCTATATGAAATTTACCACTTGGATAGTATATAGGTGTTGTTATGTAAAATTTATTCATATTGTCATCTCCTCATTAAAAATTATACACTATTTTTCTTTTAAATCAAATAGTAAATAGCAAAAAGATGAAGTTATTAGATTTCTTCATCTTTTATTATTAGGCTAGAACCAGTCATTACATCTGGTTTTTTTATTTCATAAATGTCTGTAATAGTTGGTGCAATGTCACTTAGTGAACCACCTTCTTTTAATTTTATTTCTTCATTACAAATTATAAATGGTACTTTACTAGTAGTATGACTTGTTATTGGAGTTTTATCTCTATTTAACATTTTTTCTGCATTTCCATGGTCTGCAGTTATTATTAATTCATAGAAATATTCTTTTGCTTTTTCATATATTTTTCCTAAACAGAAGTCACATATTTCTATTGCATCTACTACTCTTTCAAAGTTACCTGTGTGTCCAACCATGTCTGGATTTGCAAAGTTAACTAATATAAAATCATAGTCTTCTTCCATTTGTTTTAATACTGTTTCTGTTACTTCTCCTACACTCATTTCTGGTTTCATGTCATATGTTGGAACACTAGGACTTGGTACTAAGAATTTTTGTATTCTTTTATCATTTATGTCTCTTGTTCCATCAAAGAAATGAGTTACATGAGCATATTTTTCTGTTTCTGCTATTCTTGCCTGTGTGTAATCTAATTCCATTAAGTACTCACCTAATGTGTTTTTTGGTCTTTCTATATCAAATGCATATGGAATATTTTTATTAATATTAAATAATGATACAAATTTTACATTTTCAAATTGTTTAGTTTTAAACATTTTAAAAGATTTATTAGTTAGTGCATCTATTATTTCAGTCATTCTTTCTGGACGGAAATTCATAAATAGTACAGCATCATTTTCATGAATAGTACACCCTGAGGTGATTATACTAGGATTAATAAATTCATCAGTTATTTCTCTTTTATAGTGTTCATTAAAACATACTTTAAAGTTTGGAAATATATTACCTGACTCATATACTATTGCATTATAGGCTTTTTTTATTCTTTCCCATCTATTATCTCTATCCATTGCATAGTATCTACCACATATTGTTGCAAGTTTACCTATACCTAATTTTTCTGCTTTGTCCATAAATTCTGTTACAAAGTTTATACCACTTTCTCTATTAGTATCTCTTCCATCTGTTATTACATGAAATACAACGTTTTTTACTCCTTTTAGTTTACACATTGCAAGTACTGCATAAAAGTGATTAATACTTGAATGTACTCCTCCATTTGATAAAAGTCCAATTAAATGAAGAGTGCTGTTATTTTCTTTTACAAATGACATTGTTTCATTTAATAATTCATTATCAAAAAACTCTTTGTTCTTTATTTTTTCGTTAATGTATGTTAGAGGTTGTAATGTTACTCTTCCACTTCCTATAGTCATGTGACCAACTTCTGAGTTACCCATTTGTCCTTTTGGAAGGCCAACATACTCACCAGAAGCTTCTAATTCTGTATGAGGATATACTGCTAGCAATTTATCCATGACTGGAGTTTTTGCTGCTTTTATTGCATTTCCAAATTCACTTTTATTTATTCCATAACCATCTAATATTAATAGTAATACTTTTTTCATTTTTTCACCTACTAATAGTATTTTAGCACAAGTTCAAGTATTTTTAAAGTAAAAAAGCCACTTATGTGACTAATTAAGACTAACTATTTATTTTTAATGTATCAAGTTTTAGTTTGTCAGCAATTGTTACAATGAATTCGCTGTTGGTTGGTTTTGCTTTATCTATGTCTACTGAGTGACCAAATATCTCTTCCATTAAGTCCCAGTCTCCGCGATTCCATGATACTTCAATTGCATGACGAATAGATCTTTCTACTCTAGTTATACTTATATTGTATTTTTTACCAATTTCAGGATATAATTCTTTTGTTATTCCTCCAATTAATTCTGGATTATTGTATACTAATGTTATTGCATCTCTAATGTAAGAATATCCTTTTATGTTTGAAGGTATTCCTAGGTCATGTAATATTTTTGTTACAGAAAGTTGTAAATTCTTTTCTACTAAGTTAATTGAACCATATCTTTTTTCTTGTTTATTTGTTACTGATAGTATTTTCTTTTCTAAGTCTTCTAATTCAAATGGTTTTAATACAAAGTATTTTACTCCATACTCACTTACATTTCTTATTGTTTCTTGTTCGTTATAACTTGTTTCTACAATTATGTTTAAATTAAGATTATTTTCTTTTATTTGTTCCAGTACATATATTCCATCTTTTTTGGGCATAATTAGGTCTAATAAAATACAATCATATGTATTATTCTTTATTTTTTCCCATCCTTCTTCTCCATTATATGCAACATCAGTTATTTCAATTGTTTTACTATCCATAAAATATTCTTTGAATAAACCAACCAATCCTTTATTATCATCTACTACCAATACTTTTTTCTTCATAATTTCTCCTTTTTATTATGGTTTCATTATAAAATAAAAACGTTTTGAAATTGTCTAATTGGTTTTAAGTGAATAAGTTTTGTTTTAAATGAAAAAAATCTAGTTTTCTAGACTTTTTATAATTTCTTTAGTTATGTTAATATCTGTACTTATTTTTCCAATTAATACTCCATCTGTTAAGGAAAGTATTTCTTTTATGTTTTCTTTATCAACTGAACCACCATAAATTACTGGAATTTCTTTGTTTAAGTGTTTTTTTGTGTAAGACTTAATGTAATTTATAACAAGTGTGATTTCTTCTAAATTAACTATAGCGTTTTCTATTTTGTCAATTGGTTCATAGGCTAGTATTAAATTATCAAGTGAGTTTTCTTCTATTCCTTTTAAATAATACTTTAATTCTTTTTTTATCATTTTTAAGCTGTTAGTACTTCCTATACATAAAATTGTTTTGAAGTTACTGTTTAGGCTTTTATATAGTTTGTCTTTTATTTGCTCATAAGTATCAAGATGTAATATTATTCTTTCAGGGTGTCCGATTAATGTGTAGGTTACGTTTAGTTCTTTTAAGCTAGCTAAAGATATTTCTCCAGTGTATGAGCCATAGTTATAACTATAAAAGTTTTGACTTCCTATGTTTAGTTTTGAGTCTTTAAATATTGATAAATATAAAATGTTAGGAAATAGTACTATGTTTGTTCCAGTTTTTATTTTTTCTATTTCTTTTTTGTATTTTTCTAGTTCTTTTATTCCTAAATAACTTTTATGGTTTAATATTATTAGTTTCATTAGTCCTCCATAATTTTAAGTGCAGGTAATTCTATTCCGCTTAGGTAGTTTAGGGAAGCACCACCACCAGTTGAAATATAGTATGGATTAAAATTATATTTTTTACTAGATGAGGCACCATCTCCTCCGCATACTACAACTTTTTTCTTTTCTTGTTTTAAAAACTCATATAATTCTTTTGTTCCATTTTCATATAAAGGATTTTCGTACATTCCCATAGTACCATTTATTAAAATTAATACTTTATTTTTTAGTACTCTTTCATACATTTCTATGGTTTCACTACCTATATCATAAATTGTTTCTTCTTTTGTTATTTTATCTAACTCTTTTATTCCATTTTCTGTTACTACATCAATTGGAAATATTATTTTATTAGTTTTTAGTAATTCTTTACATTTATCTAGAAGTGCATCATTAGTTTCAGTTTTACCTACTTCATAGCCTTCACTTTTTATGAATGTTGCACACATTCTTCCACCTAGTAATATTTTGTCTGAAGTTGGAAGTAAGTATTCGATAAGAGACAATTTATCGTCCACTTTTGCTCCACCTAATAAAAGAGTTTTGTTTTCTTTTTTTATTTCATCTAATTCTTGTAATTCTCTTTCTACTAGAAAACCTACTGCATGTGGTAAGTATGAAGGTATACCTACAGTGGAAGCATGTCTTCTATGTGAAGAAGCAAAGGCATCTAATATATATACGTCTCCTAGGCTAGCCCAATATTTTGATAATTCTATGTCACAATTACTTTCTAATTTATCTGGATAGTCCATGTATCTTGTATTTTCAAGTAGTAATATATCACCTGGATTTAAATTATTTACTAAATCATCTAGTTCTTTACCTTTTAAAGTGCTAGAAAATTTTATGTCTTTATGAAGTAATATACTTAATTCATCTCTAACTGGTTTTAAAGAGTTTGCTTCTAAATCACTTTTTGTTTTTATTTTTCCCAAGTGAGACATAAGTATTATTTTAGCATTTTTACTTAATAGATAATTTATTGTTTCTAAAGAAGCAACTATTCTATTGTTATCTAATATTCTACCATTTATTATTGGTACGTTATAGTCTACTCTTACAATTACTTTTTTATTTGTTACATCAATATCTTTTATTGTTTTCATTTTACCACCTTATAATTATTATACACCTATTTTCTTAAATGGCTTATTAAAAATTTGAAAATGTACATATTTATTTACAAAAAAAACGGTTATTCATTATTACCGTTTTTTGTTTCATTGATATATCTTTTTAACAAAAATGTTAGAAAATATGGAAATGTATAGAATTTTTCATTAAAGCCTATGTTTTTATTACAAAGTTTAATTCCATATTTTATATCTTTATATGTGGATTTATCAATTAGTTTGTTTAGTGATGGTGTACTATTATCATTTGCTTTTACTTCCACTGGCACTAGTGAGTTGTTGTCTCTTATAAAGAAATCCATTTCAATAGTGCTTTTTGTGTTTCTATAATAGAATAATTCATAATTACTAGAAGCAAGCATATCTGCTACTATATTTTCGTAAATGGCACCTTTACAAGTATTAAAGTTATTGTTTTCTCTTAAATCAGTTTGGCTTTCGTCATCTAGTGAGGCTATTAATAAGCCACTATCTCCAAAGTAAAGTTTATATTGACTTGGGTTGTAATTTCCCTTTAGGGGCAAACTCAAATTAGTGAGTTGATAGCATATATTAATTATTCCAGCATTTTTTAACCATTCTACTACACCAATATAATCTCTATTTTTTGCATTTGTGGCAATTTTTGTTATTTGAAATCTTTTATTTTCTTCTCCTAGAAAGACTGGTATTTTTCTATAAACATTTAGTATTTTTGTTTTATCTAAGCCACCAGCGTATTTAGTTATGTCTTCTTCATAGTCAAGTAATATTTGTCTTTGAAGAGTGAGAACATTTTTGTATGTTCCTTCTTCAATAAAGTTTTTTACAACAAGTGGCATTCCACCTACAACCATGTATTCTTTAAATAGGTTTAGAAATATATTGTATAAACTTTCAGGAAGTGGTTTTAATTCTTTCATGTATGAATATATATCATCAATTTGTTTATCAGTGTATCCTTTAGCCCATAAAAACTCTTCAAAGTCCATACTTCTCATTATGTAATCTGTTTTGTTTCCTACGCTGTTAGACTCAATTTCTTTGTAATTTAATCCCATTAATGAACCACTACAGATAACATCAAATCTTCCATCTTCTCTAAAGAATTTTAAAGATGTTGCACAGTTTGGGCATTTTTGTATTTCGTCAAAAAATATTAATGTTTCGCCTGGTTCATAATTAAGTAGTGGACTATGGTAAAGTATTCTTTTTAAAATATTATCAACTTTGTAACCTTCGTCAAATATATCTTTATAAAAGTTTTCTTCAATAAAGTTTATTTCAATAAAATATTTGTAGTTTTGAGTTCCAAAGTTTCTTATAGCATTTGTTTTACCAATTTGTCTTGCTCCACTTACTACTAATGGCATTTTATATTTGCTTTCTTTCCATTCAAGTAAATATGCATCTATTTTTCTTTTAAATCTTTCCATATTATCACTCTTTCTTTTATACCTATATTTTATCTTATTTTCTGGGAAAAATCAATGTTTTGCACGTGATTTAATGTTTTTTACATGTAATTTTACACCTAATTTGGTGTTTTTTATATGCATTTTTGCACCTGTTTTGAACTTTTTTGGGGTTAATTTCACACCTAAATACATAAATGCAGACAAAAAGCACAGATCTTCTGTGCTTTTTTAACGTTTTTTACACCAGTATTCAGCAACTCTTAACATTTGAGCAGTATAGCCCCATTCGTTATCGTACCATGCTGAAACTTTTATTAGTGAACCATTTTCTTTTTCAACTACTTTAGTTAATAGTCCATCTACTAAAGCACCTTCAGTGGAACCTATTATATCACTACTAACTAATGGAATGTTAACTATTTTTATTACTTCACTTTTATTATTTTTAAACATATCATTTATTACACTTGAAGTAACTTTCTTTTTAACATTTAAAGTTAAATCTATTAATGAACCATCTCCAACTGGAACACGATATGCAATTCCAGATAATTTTCCATCTAACTCAGGAATTACTTTTCCAATGGATGAAGCTGCTCCTGTTGAAGTCGGTACTATATTTAATGAAGCTGCTCTTCCACGACGACTTTCAATACCTTTTTTATGTGGTATATCTAATGTTTCTTGGTCGTTAGTCATTGCATGAACAGTTATCATAGAACCACTTTCGATTATGAAACATTTATGAAGTAAATCTAATACTGGTGCTAGACAGTTTGTTGTACAAGATGAGGAAGATATAACTTGGTCTTTTTTGTCTAAAATACTTTCGTTTACCCCATAAACTATAGTTTTACACTCGTCTTTAGCTGGTGCACTTATTATTACTTTCTTTGCTCCTGCATTTATATGAAGACTAGACTTCTCTTTAGTAGTAAATACTCCAGTACATTCTAATACTATATCTACTTTTAAGTCTTTCCATGGTAGTTTTGATGGGTCACTTTCACTAAATACTTTTATTTTTTTACCGTTTACTTCTATACCATCATCTACACTTGCTACTTTTTCGTCTAACATTCTATGAACTGAATCATACTTATATAGATATGCTAATTGTAATGGATCAGTTAAATCGTTAATAGCAACTACTTCCATATCTTTTCTTTTACTTATTTGCCTTAAGGCACATCTACCAATTCTACCAAAACCATTAATTGCAACTTTTATCATTTTTTTCCTCCTTATTCAAAATATCCTCCACCAACAAATTCTCTTAATAATGCAGTTTCAGGTAGCATACTATCTGATATGTTTAAGAATGATTTTAAGAAGTTAATTATTCTTAATGCTTCAGAATAGTATTCACTATGATAACTTACACTAAATAGTATTGGTACAGCATACGTTTTTAATACTCCAAGTTCATATATTAAAGCAGTATTTAGTACTATATCTGCTTCTTTTTGATATGGGAATATGTATTTTTCTTCACTACGACGTACTACGCGCCAATTTTTTAATGTTTCTTCTGCATTATAGCCTCTTGTTCTATAGTCTCTTACTAATCTTCTAATTAATCTTAAGTCAACAGTTGATACATGATTGTGTCTATCTAAATCTAATGGTGTGAATGGACTTATATATATTTTTAATTTATTTTTTCTATCTATTTTACTTGTTAACATTTCGTTTAATGTATGTATTCCTTCAACTATGATTAAATCTCTATTTTTTAATGAGACTGGAGGATGTTTGTATTCTTTTTCTCCAGTTAAGAAGTTATATGTTGGAAGAAGTGTTTCTTCTCCTTTTATTAGACTAGTTAATTTTTCATTAAATAAATCTATGTCTAGTGCTTCTGGAATATCATACTCGTATTCACCATTTTCATTTTTTGGTGTATCTATTCTATTTTTAAAGAAGTCATCTGTTGATAATACAAACGGATTTATTCCTTTGTTTTTCAAGTATAAACTTAGTTTTTTACTAGTAGTTGTTTTACCAGAACTAGAAGGTCCTGCGATTAATACTAGTTTTATGTTATTTAAGTTTTTTTCTATTTCACTTGCTATTTTAAGTAAGTCATTATTTTGTTTTATTTCATTTAATTCTATAAATTCTTTTATTTTTCCTTCTATTACTACATTATTAACATCTGATACATATTTTACTCCTAAAGTATCAGCCCATTTACCATATTCTTTGAATACATTCAGTACCTGGTCCATATGAGTGTATGGAGGTATTTTCATATCATATGTACTAGGATATTCTAACATAACTCCTTTATCTTTTGTTAAGGTTAAGTCAAAACTTTTTATTATTCCAGTACTATATGGCATTTTTGTGTAAAAGTAATTATAATAATTTAATAAATTATATAATGTTAAAGCATCTCCAGTCATTTGTTTATACATAGATGACTTTTCTTTTTCTTTTACTTCATTAAAGTATTTTATTGCTTCTTTTCTACTTGTTGTTATTTTTTCAAATCTTAAATCTCTACTTACTAATTCTTCCATTTTTGCTTTTATGTCTTTTACTATATCTACTGTTAAATCCAAATCTATTCTTGTATATATTCCTTTATCTAATGAATGAAGAAGTTTTACGTCTGTGTTTATTCCAAATAGTTCTTTTATTGCAGTTATGTATATGAATTTTAGACCACTTCTATATATTTTAGCACCCATTCTATCTTTTATGCTTATTAGTTTTAGTTTTGTATCTTCTTTTAGTTTATAAGATAATTCTACTATTTCATTATTAATGGAACAGGCTATGATGTCGTCTGTTTTATTTAGTCTTTTTATTAAGTCATATAAAGTAGTGTCTTTATGTACTACAATGTTACCATAACCTTCTATTTCTATTATTAATTCATTTGTCAATTTAATCACCCTTTATTCTATATATATTTTATCATTTTTTTGATGTTTTTTGTATATTTTTTTTATTTTTTCGTAAATATATTTATAGGTGATATAAATGGTTATACCAATGATTATTGATAAGGAAGAGGGAGTAGAAAAAAGTTTTGATATTTATAGTAAACTTTTAAAAGAAAGAATTGTTTTTTTAAGTGGTGAGATTACTGATGAAGTAGCTAATTTGATAGTGAGTGAGTTATTATATTTAAATAGTTTAGGAAATGATGATATTTATTTGTATATTAATAGTCCTGGAGGAAGTGTTACGGCTGGGATGGCTATATATGATACGATGAATTTTATTAAGGCTGATGTGGTTACTATATGTGTGGGAATGTGTGCTAGTATGGGTGCTTTTCTTTTGAGTAGTGGATGTAAAGGAAAAAGAATGAGTTTAAAAAATGGAGAGGTTATGATACATCAACCTCTTGGTGGAGTGAAAGGTCAAGCAAGTGATATACAGATACATGCTGATAGAATTATTAAAATGAAGAAGAAACTTAATAGTATTTTAGCTAGTAATACTTCTAAAGATATGAAAGTAATTGAAAGAGATACTGAAAGAGATAATTATATGGACGCTAAAGAGGCTTTAGAGTATGGTCTAATTGATAAAATTATATAAAAAGGACTAGTTTATAGTCCTTTTAAATGTTATTACTTTTTTCTTGTCTTCTAGAACATCTCTTAATGTTTTTATAAGAATACTCTTTATTAATGGTTCTTCTATATTTAAGTTATCAAGAACTTGTTTTATTATTTCTTGGGGAAGTGTTAGACAAAGAGATTTTATGTAAGATAAGTGGATGTATAAACATAATTTATGTTCAGTGTCTGTTAAATCTATAGTTTTAAATCTTCCTACTTCATGTATATGAGATATAAGTGTTTCAGTAAACACATCTATACTAAGGCTTTTATACATAAATGATGGTATATTATATTTAGAGCCAACTAAGTCTGTTATCAATATTAAATTACTATTAAAGTTAAAGTTTCTTTTTGATATTTCTTGTTCTACATAATCATGAATAAATGTATAATAATACATTCCATAATTTAGTTTATTTTTTATATACTCATTTTTGTTTTCTTTTTTATACTTGTCCATATAATATAATAAGTTAGTTATTAAATCATAACATTTGAAATCTCTAATTATGTTATTTGATAACTCATGTGTTTTTTTACTGGTTATATTATCAGCAACATCATAAATTCTTTTTTGTACTTTAATAATTGCTACTGACTTAGAATTAGCAGGAAGTGTATCAGGTAATGAGGTAGTCATTAATTTATCTGTTAACATTTTGTCTGCAATTATTATGTAATTTGGTTTATATAATCTTTTATATATAGTTTCCGTTAATTCATTAATTGTTTTATAATGTTTTAATGTTTTTTTATAGTCTAAACTATTCTTTTTATTTTCAAAATCTAAACAAGAAAGTGTTATTAAATCTTTATGTTGTTCTTCAGTTAGATTTAATATTTTATTAATTTCTTCTGTTACATATAATATATCTTCTTTTTTCATATAATCACCTGTTGGTAAGTATTCTACACTAGTTATGGTGATTTGTAAAGAAAAATTAAAATGTACCCTTGGAGTAGATACTAATCATTCAAATACTAATTTCTAATATTACTTTTATAAATAGTATTATAAATGTTATTATAAAAACTGATAGAAATGTCAATGTTAAACAAAATTGATTTTATTAAAAGTTTTCTCGGCATAAGTTTTTTAGTTTCTTTAGTGTACCATAAAAAAATACTTCAACCTTTTTTTGCTAAAGTATTTTTTTGTTGACTTTTTTACTCATATATCTAATATATAAACTATCATTTAACCCTTTAAATACTTATTAGTAATTATATTAGTAAATTAATCGTTAGACACAGTTAAGTTAATGGGGTCTAGCACGAACTACCATCAGTTTTTATTACATATGGATTATTCGCACTTCCATCTCCTCCAGATATCAGATTACAAGATGAGAGAGAAACTGAAGGGCGCAAGGCTAACGCGTTAACCGCGCTGAGATTGTACAAGAAGCCATTGGTAAGCATGTTTGACGAGAGCCAAACGTCCGAGACGTTCGAGCCCGAGAAAGAGCCATGCCAGCCGTTAGGGGTAAGGGACCAAAAACTTTCACTGCCTGTAATACTTTTTCCATTTGCATTTGTATAATACCATGCATATGGTGCAGTTAAATCTGTATCAGAATCTCCTCCTGCATAGCTTAGTTCATCTATTGTCATTAATCCTATTGGA
>ENA-OOSJ01000046-OOSJ01000046.1-human-gut-metagenome-genome-assembly--contig:-NODE-46-length-25977-cov-3.498611_pt1 | contig 25977 bp, 35 predicted proteins | sample MGYA00241311_ERZ501217 | MGnify/ENA primary metagenome ERZ501217 (study PRJEB25962, sample SAMEA2042500) | human gut metagenome | biome: human gut; feature: human-associated habitat; material: faeces... | reverse complement strand
TTAGTATTATCTTTTTTTGTGATTTACAAACAAATTACAAACATTGTTTGCATTTACTCTTTCAACCAACCTTTATTATTTTTTACTTAATTAACTTTTTTTCTAAACAATATGGTACAACTTTATGTTTTAAAGTATTTGATAAAATTTCATCCCCATTTTTTGATTGATACCATAAGAATTTTTCTATTTCAACGGATGTTGTTAACTCGCCATTAAGGATACCGTTATATTGAAAAACATAAAAGTGAATTGGTGTAACCCCATCACTAGTGGCTATCTCATCGAATTCCATTACTAATTCCAAGGCATTTTCATCAAATAAAGCATCATCTACCCAATTCTTCATGACATTCTCTTATAGCGGCCTGCAATGGTGTTTCTCCAGGCTCAACTTTTCCTCCTATCATTTGATATGTTGGCCTTTTTTTAGGCTTATCAATTAATAAACTACCATTTTTAAAAAACATTGTTCCAACTACATTCATATCATTTCCTCCTATCTTTTATTATTAATTACTTTAAACTATCTGTCCTATTTTTAAACTTATCAGTTGTTACGCTAGATGAAAATCTTTTCCATCTTGTCACTTACCACCTTCTACAATATTTTCTAAAATTTCACAACTATTTCCAAGAGTGTTTGATGCTGATGTAAAAAATGGTATAACTGTTTTACCAGTAAAATCATTTTCTTTTACCATTAATAGATACAATAACAAACTAATATTGATATACCTTTCCATTTTTTGTATTAATTATTTTTCTAATTCTATAAAAATTTGAGGACTATTCTACAAACATTATGTAATTTTTACAAACAAATTACAAATATTTGAGGTTTTTTCAACCTTTTTTTAGTCCTATTAAATCTCACAAACCCTTATAAAATAAGCTATTTACCACAGCACTGTTTGTACTTCTTACCACTTCCACATGAACTATTTTTTCTAGTATTTATAGTATTTATTATATTATCATAACTATTGTTATTTCTTTATTTACTAGACTAATAACAGTTTTTATTTATGGTATTATTGGTACTATTAGTATTATCTTTTTTTGTGATTTACAAACAAATTACAAACATTGTTTGCATTTGCTTAATCACATTATATAATAATAAACATTAATAGTAAAATGTACAAAACATAAATTTGCAGTTTTGTTATAAAACAATGTGGTTCATCTGTATTTAACAAATACTATTATACACTTTTTTCAAAGAAAAAACAATGCTATACCTCGTATTTGATTATTTTATTTATAACATCAGAGTTCATAACATTGTCAAAAATAACAGTTGCTTCTTTTCTCGAATCATTAGTGCTTGATATGTAATAGTTTTCAGTGGTTTCAACATTATTGTGTCCTAATATATCAGCAACATCTCGTAATTCTGTTCCATTCTTTAATATCGTCGTAGCATAACTTCCTCTTAAATCGTAAAACCTACATTTTGTTATTCCTAATTCATTATGTATAATTTTAAAAGGATAATTTATTAAATCAGTTCCAACATAAGTTCCATCTTCCTTAACAAAAACTAACTCAATTTTTTGGGAGTTTATATCACTTAAACTACTTTTAACAATTCTTTGTTCAATTTTTTTACCATACTCGTTTACAACATCCTCTATATGATAATAATTATAATTTAAACCACTTATTTTTTTTATATAGTCTTGCCTTTTCTTAAAATTTATTAGAGCATTACATAAAGTTTCACTCATATATATTTTTCTTTTACCTTTGAAAGTTTTTGTTGTGCCTATATACCATCTACCTTTTATATCTTTTGGCTTATCATAGATACTATGTTCAACATCAATTATTTTATTCTCAAAATCAATATCATCCCAAGTTAATGCAAATACTTCTCCTGTTCTCATACCGGTAAAACAAGATGTTAAAAAGGCACAAGTAAATGGACTATTATCTTTAAATCTTTCAAGTATTCTTTCTATTTCTTCCTTTGAATATAAATGCTTAATATCTTCTTCATATTTATCCATCTTTGGTAATCTTAATTGTATGGCAGGATCATATTTTATAAGACCATATTTAGTACAAGCATCACGAAAAGATCCTTTTACTACTTTTAATATATTTTTAAAATATGATCTTGAAAAATCGTACTCCTCACATAAATTACTAATATATGTATTTAGTCCTACACTTGTTATAGTTGAAAGCTTATACATTCCAATTTTTGGCTTTATATATTTATTTATTAGTGATTTGTAAGATTGTATTGTATTATATTTAAGATTAACCTTACAATAATTTTCTAACCAATAATCTAAATAATCACTATAAGATATATTACATTCCTTAAAAGGTACACCAGCTGTTTTATATTCATTATATGCTTTATTACCTGCCTCAATAGCTTCTGACTTAGTTCTAAATCCTGATTTGTTTATATATTTTCTTTTACCATTAACAGGTGCAATAGCAAACTGATATTGATATACCTTCCCTCTTTTCTGTATATAGACATTACCCATTTATTACTTGATTTTTATAGATAAATCCAAATTATCAACATTTGATAAATTAGAAAAATCTTTTCCCTCATTTTCTTTTAAAAAGTTTTCTAATGAAGTTTTTAAAACTTTAACACTACCCAACTTAATAGCTGGTAAGTATCCTTTTTCTATCAAACTATAAACATAATTAGGGCTAGTATGTAATATTTTTGCAACTTCTTTAACACTATAAATTAACATATTTTCCATTTTAAGCTCCTTTAATTTTTCTTCTTATTTTTTTAATTTTAATTTTTAAATCTTTTTTAACATAAGGCATATCAAGTAATTTAGTTTCATTAACAATGTAATCTAATTGTTCCATTACACCTTTTTTATCTTTACCATCTAAATCAAAGACATATTTTTTTATTACTATAACCTTATATCTTTCCATTATTAACCTTTACTAACATTTCTTTATTGTTTATTTCAATTACATAATAATACTTAGTAATATTATTTATATCTATATCCTTTAAATCAGAGTTAAATAACTCCCTTGCTTTATTCATAGCATCTTTCTTATTTTTAGCACTTACTACTATTTCATTTTCACTTACTTTTTTAAATTTTATATTATATTCTTTTTCTTTCATTTTTATCTTTCCTTTCTTATTTATGTATTAGAATTATACTCACTCCCCTAATACAGGGACTTAACAAACGACTAATTGCTAATTAGTTCCATAGGAATTTCACCTCTCTGTGGTTCTCACAGAGTTGAGCCCATTGATTGAGTCTGTGGCTACTCAAAAGTATCATTATACTCATTACTTGTTATCGCAGTATTAAGAGCAACTTAATATTTATAGTCAAGTATTTACCGACAAGCGTACTTACTAATGTGCTAACCGTTTTCAGTTATAATGAGAATGTATTTGTTAAGTGATTAACCAAATTGTCAAAGATCAATTAGTTTCAAAAAATGAAACAAGTGAGAAAGAATAATATTTACTCCTCTCACTTGTTTGGCACTTTATAAGCAAAAAGTTAAGTCTAAATTTTAATTTTTTTAGAAATTTTTTCAAGAGCTATATCAATAGAGTATTTTACTGCGACTTTTGAACAGTTTTCTTCACTAGCTATTTCCTCATAAGTTTTATTCTCAAAGAAGTATTTTTGTATTCTTCTTTTCTGAATATCATTTAATTTGTTTATAGCACTTTTTAAGTCCTCACTTAATAATTTATACTCTACTTCATCTTCAACTGAAATAGAGGCATTTATTGACTTGTGAAAGAGTGTTTCCTCATATACTTCATTTCTTTCAATATATTTTTTGATTTTATGAATCTGGGAAATATCTTCAAGTTCAAATCTATCAAATGCTTCATATACTTTCTCTGATACTTCTACTCTATGAATAATGTTTTTTGTATCCTTAAACTCTACTATATAAGTATTTGTTTTTTCATCAATATCCAATGTATATGGATTATATTTATCTTTATTTCTATTTAAATGCTTTTGCATTTCTATCCTCCTATCAATTCAAATTTTTAAAAATCTAAATTGATATGGAGGTCCACGAATGAAATGATTAACATTGATTAAACAAAAAAAGATGTCAAAAATATCCCATTCGTGAATATCTTTGACATCCGTTTTTATTACAAAATCTATTTTTTTTACTGCAACAATTTCACAATATTGCCTCATAGCACCACCACTCTTTAAACAATGCTTAATTACTAATTTCATAAGCAATTAGAGGTGGTACTTCCTACTTTCCTGTATAACTTTCCTACTTATAACATAATTAAGATTGTACTTATATTTCTACATATTTTTCACACTTTCTAAAAAAATAAGCAGTAATAACCTTTGTCATTACTGCTTATAGATTTTCTTTTAATTTAACTTATTATTTAATTAGTTAATTTTAGTTTTTAATTCAGTTCCTGCTTTAAAACTAACTGACTTACTAGCTGCAATTTTAATTTTTTCCCCTGTTTGAGGATTTCTTCCTTCTCTTGCTGATCTTTCAGAAATCTTAAATACACCAAATCCTGAAACTGAAACTTTTTCACCTTTTGCTAATTCATCTTTAAATAAATCAAAAGTTGCATTAAAAACTTTTTCACAATCTGCTTTTGTTAATCCTGTTTTATTTGCTAAAACTTCTATCATTTCTGATTTTTTCATTCTATCTTACCTCCTAACCTACAATTTAATTATATCACAATAATTTAGTTTTCCTATTATTTTATAACAAGATTCATAAAAAAAGTATTAAAACAAATGAAATACTGTAATTTTGGTGTTATAATGGAATTGGCACATAAAAAAAGAATACTATTAGCATTCTTATCGTCTAGGTATTCGGTGATTAGTTACGGTTGGTCTTTCTATAAATAAATCTTCAATAGAAACGCCAAGAGTATCAGCAATATGACCTATATAATCAATCCTCGTATTTCTTTTAGCATTTTCTAAACCAGAAACATAAGTAGGAGTTGTCCCAAGTTCATCGGCAAAATCTTCTTGTGACCAATTCTTCTTAATTCTAAAATAGACAATATTATTTGCTAGAATCTTACGAGCATGATTTTCATAATAATTTTTGCTCTTAATAATCATCACTTCCTTACTCTTAACTTACTACTATTGTAATAAGTTATGTAATATTTAACCATACCAACTATGTAGTAAGTTATGGCTAATATATTATATTACAAGGAAAAAAATTGACGAAATATGTGTGTGTAAGAAAGTAGGTAGATTAGAAAAAAGGAGCTAATAATTAATATGAAAACAAAAACTAATAATGAAGCAGTAAACGAAACAATCACTTTTTTTGATAAAAAAGTAAATAATGTAATAGATGTATTATACAATTATAGTCTATTAAATAATCTTCCAGAGTGCATAAAACTTGATAAGAATACACAAAAACAGATTATTGAAGATACAATTAACTATTATCTAACTAAAATTGAATCTTTGAATATGGACGATATAGAGAAGAAATATTATGATATTCAAGAGGTAACAGATTATTTTAGTTATTCATTTAACAAAAAACTAAAAGAAAAAGATAAACATATATTTAATGAAATTGAAGATAATGGAGAATGTATTGCTGATGATTTAATAAAAAAATTATTTATGAAAGATGATAGAAATATCAAAGCACCTGTCAAATATGATACATTAAAGCGATATTGTATATCAAATCTATTAAAAGACGAAGATGTTGATAAAGCATTTTTATGGATTATTTTAAAATTATCAGTTACATACAATTTTATGACAAATAAATTAACTGATTAAATTATGTAGTAGTATGCAGTAAATTAGCAGTAAAAAAATCCTACTTTCTAAACAAAAAAATTAAAGAGAGCAACAAAGCTCTCCCTTTTAGTATGCAGGTTTCCAATAACCGAATATTACTTTCCTATTTATATTTAATTTCTATTGATAATAAACTCAACGGCTACATTAAAAGATTTGTATTTTCCCTCTTCGTATTCATAATTAATTCCTTTTATGATTTTATAAGTACCTTTTGAAAGTTTACCATATTCATTTTCCCAATTAAGTTCAATTTCTTTGCTTTCTTTTGGCAATAGGTGAAATGCGGGTAAAGTAAAATTCAATTCCACATTTATTTTATGCCATTCTCCTTCTTTTTTAATTTCTATTTCATACGGATTTCCATATTGAAAACTTTTATCACTATTATTAATTAAAACTAAAGTTGCACCACTATTTGTTAATGTTCCATCTTTAATAGTCATTGTAACATCATTTTGTAAAATCTTTATATCAGACTTATCCCCAATATCAAATTCTTTTTTTGACTTTCCGCAACCTGTCATTCCTAAAATCACACCTATACACATCAAAGCAATCAATGTTATGCGTTTCATAATCTTTTTTCCTCCATTATCATTATATGTTATAGTTATACATATCATCAAATCTTGTGTGAAAGCAAATTATTGCATAATCTTCATAATAAGTCATTTGTATATTTCTAATATCTTGAATATCCTATTGCTGCAGCAATTTGGTCTTCTTTAGTAAAAATCATTGTGTAATCTGTATTTGGTTGTCCGCCTCTTAATACTCCTGCTAATGTAGCACCACTAGAAGAAGTTGTAGGTATATATACAGGTGCTCCACTATCACCAAAATATGCATTTGCATTTGTTCCTACTAAATGTTTCATTACCACACCATTATCTACTGCTTGAAAAGTTGCATAAGTTACTTTACCCTCTGAATAACCAGTGCTTCTTCCTGACTTTGCAATAATAGCTCCTTTCCCTAAAAACGGACAAACAGCCAATGTATTAAGTTTTGTAGTTTTTCCTCCGCTAGCATATACTTTATTTTCAACACTATAACCAGAATTTGTTTTAACGAATGCCGCATCTATTCCGTTGCTTAACTTATTACTTTTTACACTTCCAACACCTGAAGTCATTGTAGATGAACTATTAAAACAATGTCCCGCAGTAATAAATCCATAATCATTTCCAAGTTTTGCTCTATATCCAACAGAACAATCATAATCATTAATTGGAGTTGTTGAATATATCCTAAATCCACTTCCAGCCTTAAATACTGTTGCATATTTTTTTGTGCTTGACTTTACTTTTCTGATAGTAAATAAGTCCGAAGTAACCATTTTTTCTTTTAAATTTGCTTGTGTTCTTGCCAAATTATCGTTTATAACATCTATACCTACCGTATTATTCTCAACATCAATATAAAATGCTGTAACATCATTAGAAAATTTACTTTCGCTAATAGATTCAATTAGTGATTCATTTGCTCTTTCAAGTTCTTTATACGAATATTTAACACTTTCTAATTTCACTTCTTTCTTTTTTGACAATTTTTCCAATTCACTTTTCTCATTTTCATTTATGCCTAAAACATTATTATCAACTATCTGTACTACAACATATCTAGAATCATCACTAATATAAATTCCGCCAAAATAATTTGGATAATTCAACCCTTTAAAATACGCCTCTATTTTTCCAGCTAATGTAGCTCTTTCTTGATTTAATTTAATCTCTTCATCTGAATATTTTGATTTTATTTCTAATGCATTGGCATTATTTGAAAAAGTTAATAATGCAAATATAGATAAAACCAAAAATAATAAATTTCTTTTTTTCATTTTAACCTTCCTTTCATATATTTTTTTATATTCTTTTACAACTTACTACTATATTTTAATTTATATATATCATTTCTCCTCTCTTTTTATGTTTTAAACTACCATGGATTGTTAAAACATTAATTCTATATAAAATTTTAAATTTTATATAATTAGAAACTTATATCAACACCAGGCATAGCATCATATTTCTTTTTTACATTATCATTAAACTTAATGACTTTACCATATCCTAAATGTGAAATTGTATATTTTTTACTTTCTTCCAATGTAGCTGTCGTACTTGCATGTTGATAACTTCCATAAATTTTACCACTTCCACTTACCATAAAAGTTAATGAAAGTTCTAAACTACTACCATTTTTAACTTTAAAAGAACTACCAAATCCATTAGAAAAACTTTGTTTATAACTATCATAAGAAGCAGTCAATTTACCATTTGATACATACATCTGCTTAAATGTAAATTCCCCATTTAAAGAAACATTATCTAATCTTATAGCTATTACATCGTAACTTTTTATATTCGGTACATTTTTCCATGCTGCCATCAATGTAATATAATTACCATTTTTAACTATTCTAATAGTTTTAGCATTTGATGAAAAGTAAGAACCTCTTGTTATTGTCCCAGGATCGTAATATTCATTAATTTTAACTTCGTCTAAATCACTAGAAGTAATTATTTCGTATTCTTTTTGGCTAATTGTTTCAATATAATTTTCAGAATATATTTCACATAGTTTTTTATAAATGCTATTTTCTATAAATATACCACTTTGTGTTTTATGTAAAGCTGAATTCTCCTGTGCATACACAAATGTCGTTGAAATAGCATTGATTAATAAAATTGCAAATAGTATAATTAATTTCTTTTTCAAAATCTCACCTTTCCCTAAGTCGATTATAACATAGAATTTAAAAAAAGCACTCTACAAGTAGTAGAATGCTCATTTTAACCTATTTTTTATATAATTTATATACATTGCATAATCTTCGATAGAACTACATTTTTTTGTTTCACAATCTTTTTCTTTCAATATATTTAATTCTTTAGTTTCAATCATACCATCTTTGTTAATTTTTTCACATAATATTGAATCAGTAAAATAGTTATTATTTATCTTTACAAAATCATTATCTATATTTACTTCTATAATTAAATTCATTGTATCAATATTAAATCTCATAATGGCAGAACTATTTATCTTTTTTTCATAATATCCATCTATATTTTCAAATCCTAATAAAGATATTTTTTCATTTAAATCTATATTAGACAATTCATTTTTAGGATCAACAGCATAATTAATTTTTCTTGGAAAAATGTTATCGTTTATATATTTTCTCTCAACACTTATTGGTATAACATCTATTCTATCAGTGTTCTCATAACTTACTTCAAGATAAACTTTATTATTAATTAATTTATCTAAAAAATACTCGTCATAACTTCTACTTTCTTCAATATAATAATTTTCGTTTTTCCCATTAAAAACTTCATTTTTCTTACCACTTTTATCTTCATAATATAAACTTAATAACTTAATATTATCGTTATTAACTATTTTATTAAAATTTAGTATATTTATTTTATTAGTTATAACTATAGTTGAATTTAATTCATCAAAATTATTATCTTCTATAATTAGAGAATAAACAGATATAGAATTTTTAATATAAATGAAATATATTAATATTAGGCTAATAATTACAAATAACAAGAACGAGATTATAATAATTAAAATATTTTTTTTATATTTATTGTAATTATTTTTATATTGGTTAGCAAAATTTTCTCGAATTTCTGTTTCATTTGCTTTACCTCTTAATTCTCCATACATTAATTCTTCTACACTAATTTCAAATATTTCTGCTAATTTATTTATAATATTAGGATTATTTGGAAAAGAGATACCTCGTTCCCATTTTGAAATATTTTTATCTGTATATCCTATTAAATCTCCCAAATCCCTTTGTGTTAATTTTTTTCTTTTACGAAGTTCAGATAATAATTTTCCTCTTTTATCATCATTACTCATTTTATAACCTCCTATAATCCATTAAAATATATTTATTGTCAAATAATATTTTGCCTGTTTTTTTATATCTTCAAATTTATATCATCAAAAATACTTAATTCATATTATGTATAATGTACTAATATTAATTTTTCCAAGCAAATTTTACTAAAAAATAAAATTTACTATTATACATCTATTATATCATACGAGCAATCTAAAATTATAAAATTTCGTATTGAAAATAAAAAAATTAAGGAGAGCAAACAAGCTCTCCTTTTAGTATGCCGGTGTTCCATAACCAAATATAACTTTACTATTTAATGAGTACACTTTTTGTCTACAAGTATCATCAGTAGAATTACCCTCTACTGTATATACTTTACCATTTTCTACTTTTTCAACTATTCCCACATGATTTACTTTTCCATCTACTTCCCAATCAAAAAATATTATATCCCCTTGTTTAGGGGTATATCCTTTTTCTTGCCATTCTCCCATCGCTTTAAACCAGTCAATTCCTGTTTGACAACCAGAAAATTTAGGAATAACACCTACTTGTAGATATCCACTTTGATTTGCAACCCAACTGACAAAAACAGCACACCATTCTACTCTTTCTTTAAAACCATACCATCTCCAATATGGTTCTCCTCCAACATTACCTACTTGTGATAATGCTATTTGTACCATATCAGGACTACCAACTGGTGTCCCATATATTACAGATGACCACATACTTGCATATTCATCACTTAAAGCATTTTTAATTTGTTCTTTTTGCATAGGATTTAAAAAATACATATTCATCATTTCATCTACTGTCTTGTGAGTTACTTTAATATATAATACTTTTTTAGTTATTTTATCTTGTGGATTATCAAAACTTATTTCATAGCTCGTATTATTGTTTTCATCTTTAACTTCATAACTAATAGTATTCATATCCCAAAAGATTTTTTTTAATTCTTGTTTCTTCTTATCATCCATAGTAATAACATCTGCTGAATTATTACCTTTTGTTACTTTAGCAGTATAAATAGCAAGAATATCTTTCCATTCTGCACAATCTGATTCTATTTTATAATCATCGTGGATATTACTGTTTTGTATCTCAACTATCCTATCTGCCATTTCTTTATTTATTTCTTTTACTACACTACTCATAGGAACTGTTCCTGTGCTTTCACTAGAAAAAAATATTCCTAACCAAGAAGTACAAATAAGACCTATTAAACAAATAATAACAACTATAATTATTGCAACCCAACCACCAGCAAGTAGTAAAGAGATTAGTGCTTTTGTTCCAGCAATAATTCCTTTTACCATTGATACAGTTGCTTTAAATGCTGTTTTAATTCCTTTATAAGTTGTTTTTGCAGTTTTAACAGCTAACATTTTTGCTCTTTCTGTTGTTTTAACCGTTTGTTTAACAACTTTTGGAGTATTTTTAACAATCTTTTTACTTGTTTTAATCTTCTTCTTAACTTCTTTAATATTCTTTTTTTCAGTTAGTTTAGATTTTATAGTTTTAATCTTATTTTTTGTCTTAATAAAATTATCTTTTGTATCTCTTACTGCCTCATTACCTCTTGTTTTAATTTTATTAGAATTATATACTGCAAGTTTTCCACCAGCACTTAATCTATTTACTGCATACTCATTTGCATTATTTTCATTAGTATTACCATAACTATTCTCTCCTCGTTCTTTAATACTAACTATGTTAGACTTTGCTTTATCTGTTGCTATTTTACCCTTATCAAGAGTTTTTATTGTTCCTTTTATTTTTTCTTTCTTTTTAATTTCTTTCATACTAATCGCCCGGTTTAGTAGTCATTAGTTTATATAACTTTGTATTCTTTGGGAATTTATTAACAAAAGGAACAAGACTACTACCATATCTAATAAGTCCACAGCCAATATCTGAATTAGTTATATAAGACATTTGTAATTTAGAAATATTAAGTAATTCCCCTAACTCTTTTCTATCAGCTGATGCTTGGTTTAGCATTACTATAAACTCACTATTTGATAACATTGTAGTAGCATCTACTGATGCTAGTAAATATTGAACATTTTGTGTTATTGCCGTTGGATAAGCATTTCTTTTTCTAAATTGCCTCCATGCACTATTAAAGAATGTTGCTGAATATTCATTTTCAAATAATACATGAATCTCATCTATAAATATATGAGTTCTTTTACCTTTCTTAAAGTTATCTGATACCCTATTTATCATTGCATCTGTTATAACTAAAAGCCCCATAGTTTTTAATTGTTTACCAAGTTTATAAATATCATAACTTACTATTCTACTACTAATATTTACATTAGTTTCATGAGCAAATACATCTAAACTTCCATTAGTAAACATTTCAAGAGTTAAAGCAAGAGATCCTGCTTCCTTTTCTGGTTGTTCTAATAGTTTTTCTCTTAAAGTCATAAGAGTTGGAACAGCACCGGTTTTATGATATTCATCATATGTTAATTGAGTACATCTATCTATTATAGATTTTTCTTTTGGACCTAATCCTGTTTTGTCTAATTGTTCAAATAGTGAAAGTACAAACTCTGATTTATCAATAACAGGATTAAGTCCATCTCCATATCCCTCAACCATATCCATAGGATTTATATGGTCTTTGCTACTTGCTGATACTTCTATTACTTCCCCACCAAGTGCTTTGACAAGTGCTGAATACTCTCCCTCTGGATCACAAATCATAATATCATCATCAGTTGATAAAGCTAAAAACACTATTAGTTCTTTTGCACTAAAACTTTTACCACTTCCAGGTACTCCAAGCAAAAATGATGATTGATTTTGTAGATTTTCTTTATTTACCATTATTAAATTATGACTAATAGCATTTTCACCATAATATATTCCACCTTTATCCATAATCTCTTGCACTCTAAAAGGCATTAAAGCAGATAAACTTTCAGTTGTAAGAGTTCTTAATATTTTTACATTTTTAACTCCAATAGGAAGTGCTGTATTTAATCCATCCATTTGTTGATATGTTAAAGGTGCTATTTGACATAGATGTTTTCTTCCGGTAATAAGTATAGTTTCTGTATCTGCATCTAATTTTTCTTTCGTATCAGCAGTAATAACAAGAGTTAAATTAGCAAACATCATTCTTTGATCTCTCGTTGTTAAGTCATCCAAAAATTCTTTACTTTCTTTTCGTTGTTGTTCTAAATCATATGGTATTACTGCACTAAAGTTATTATTAGCATTTTGTTTTCTTTGCCAATTAGTTATATTAGTTTCAACCCCAAGTAATCTATTTTCAACTTCTTTAACTGCCTCATCCGTAGGAATTGGTATAATATCAATACTCATCATTATATTAGAGTTCATATCTGTAAGTTCTGCTATCATAGAGTCTTTTATATAACTTGCATACTCTTTTAAGAATAAAACTCTACCATATTTTTTTCCCATTTCAAAATAATCTTTTTTAAATGAAAATCCATCTGGACATATATAATCTTTAAAGTTATGTCCTTTTTTTATAAAATCTTTTATGTCTAAATTATAATTTACTTCTTCTCCAATTCTATAAAAATCATGTATTATTCTTAATTTTTCTCTAGCATCAAGTTCTATACATTTACTTCCTAGTTTAGCTAAATGAGATACAATATCTATTGATACTCTCCTAAAATAATTTCTAGCATCTTCTATACTTTTTTTAAACACTGATATAGTTAAATATATTTCTCTTACCATTCCATTACTATTTACTGCTTTATCAAGTAGCATTTGATTATATTCTTGTCTATAAATATCTAATCCATCTTCTTTAAATGGTAATAATATTTCTTTTTCAAAATCTTTTTTATTTATTCTTCTTAAAGCAATAGTTATTTTAGTTGTTGCTCCACTATCAAAGGAATTAAGTAATTCCCCATATTCTAAAAACATTGCCTCTTTATCTTCTTTTGATGCTACTGCATAATTTATATCACTAAACTTAAATGTTTGTGAGTATTTGTTCTTCCCAACTAAAAATATTCCATCAGTCCATATTCTTTGAATTGGTATTACTTGTTGAATGGACTTTGGAATATTAAAGTTATCTTTTTCCTGTTTCTTTAAATTGTTGATTGATTTTATCATTTCTATTAAACTCCTCCCTTGCTTTATTTTCTATAATATTTTTAGTCATCTCATAATACATATCTTCAGATACAAACTTTAATTTTTTAGGTATAAGTATTTCTGATTTTATCCAAGTGATAATAAAATCTTCTAAATTCATACCATTGTATTTAAAAAAGCCAATACCAGCAAATGGTATGACTCCTATAATACATATCCAAGAAGTAATCTCTTTATTAAAAATAGGACTAAATATAAAATAAAGTCCTACTGCTACCAAACAACCACATATAGCACATATAAATTGTCTTATTGATAATCCAAAAAATAAATGTTCCGTGTAATTTCTTATTTCTCTATTTATCTTTACTTCCAATTCTATCTTCCCCTTTCATCTTTATTTTTTTTAAAATTATGATTTAATTCTTTATTAGTAATAATTTCAAAACTATCAACACCATAAATTAAAGATAATGAACTTCCATTATCCCATTTCATTCCAATTTGTCCCTCATCATCTACATATTCAACAGTTCCACATGTCCCTCTTGGAACTGAATAATTATCATCCATATAATTTAATTTAATTCTTGTCCCTACAGGATATTTATTTTTAATCATTTCAATCTTTCCTCTGTTTTCCATATTTACCTACCTCTTTCTATATTTTTATTTAGTCTTGTGTGATTATCATAAAAGGAAGATACATAGTTTTTTATATCTTCCTTAATATTCTTATATTCAATTTGAATATTATTTTTTTCTTCTTCTGTTTTAGTATTAAGTGATTTTCTAAATATCTCATCTTCTTTATTTCTTAATTTTATAAACTCTTTATTTTTCCATAATAAATTAGCAAGATAATTTAATCTTCTTAAGGTATTATTACACCCACTTAATATTTCTACATTACCTTCCAATATTAGATTAGTAAGAAAATACTTTTCAAAATCCTCTTGTCCCTTTTCTTGATATAATCTAGTAAGTCCCTTATTTTCTTCTCTATCATAATTTTTAGGATTAACATTATTACTACATTGTCTTGTATAAACTTTATTATCTTTATAAACCATACTTTTAAACAATTCTCTACTCATATATTACCTCTCATATTCTTTATAGTTTTTAACATTATAGGTGTCTATTATATAATCTTTAATATTTTTTCTTATATTATCATTTGATAATGATACTTGCTCTAAATAATCTCCATTTCTATAATCTTTATTGTTTTTATAAATCATAACTATACTTTCTTTAGGATTATCATAGTTATAATCATCTACTATGCAAATATAGTTGCCAACTACATATATGTCTTTTGTTTTACCTATAAATTCTTCATATTCTTTTTTTATTGATTTCATATTATTTTTTAACCACTTTTCTAACATTTCATAAGTAGAATATTTTGTATTTTGATATTCTTCACTTTTTATAAACTTTCTTGATAAATAATCACTAAAATCATAATTAACATCACATTCTGAGTATATAGAGTCTTTATAAAAATTATTTAATAAATCATATCCTAAAACAAAGTTTAAGTATTGTATTTCACTTTCTTCGTTAAATGAATCTTTATCAATTATTACTTTGTTATCTTTTATCTCGTATTGCACGATTTATCACTCCTTTCTTTCTTAAAAAAAGTATCAGCAAGATTATGACCTGCTAATACTTTCTTAAAATCTTCCATAGCTTTGCCTATGTTTTTATTATAATAATAACCATAGCCCCAATTTATTTTATTGTTGTCAATTTTATAATTAAATGCAATTATATATTCAACATTTTCATTATAATGTTTTTCTACAAGAGCAATAGGAATATCATTTCTATATCCTACATCTATTAGAAATATGCCATTATCTAATTTTCTATTCATTTAATTTATCTCTCCTTATCTTTATTTTTATTTCTTTCTATATTTCTATCATCATTAAATCTTGTTTCTAAATCTCCCCAACCAATTACTTTATATTCGTAATTATTAAGAGTAATAACATCTTCTAAATTGTATTTTTTTATTTCTTCTTTTAATTTAATAATATCTATTTCATTAAAAAAATTTTCGTAATAATCTTTCCACTCATCTTTTGTAATATGACACATTGTCGCAGATGATTCACAGACATTATCGTAGATTTTTTGTAATAGTTTAGAACATTTAGATATCTTTGGTAATTCTAAATATTTGTCAAAATCTTTATAAATTAAATCTTCTACATTTTCTATATCTTCATCATAACTAGCAATAATATATGCTTTAGCTTTTCCATTTTCATATAGAATTGCCCTAAACCTTAAATCTCCATAATCAGTTTCCCAATTTTCTAATACTTTTACATATTTATTTTTATAATATTTCATTATATTAGGTGTATTTAATCCTGTTTTCTTATCTAAATACTCTTTTGTAATATTTTTTTCCTTACAATATTGCAAGTATTCTTGAACTCCATTTTTATATTCAATGTCGTTAGGGTACAATTCATTTATTGAGTTCCAAATAGAATAATGAACATCATCGGTCATATATCCTATTTTTAATCCTTCTTCCAAATAATTATAAATATAGTAATCAAAGTTATAATCCCATTCTGGTACTTGTGTATAACCACCACTTTCAGTTTTAGTATATGGAGTAAACTCTATTGCATCATCATAATTATCACTTGCCAAAACATAAGTATCATTAGTTTTAGGGTTAAATAAAATATAATCAATATGTTTATTTTGATGTTCTATATTTTCTTTTAAAAATAATTCTATATCATTCTTTATTTTTAGTATTCTATAATTCATATTTATAACCCCATCATTTCTCTTACAACTCTATCACTCATCTTAATAGTTCCAACTAAAACTAACATATTAAAGATGAGTTCCCCAATATATTTCCACACTTGAGTAACTGCAGCTGCACTTGTATCAACTACTGGTGGGCTTGATGCAAATAATGAGAAAATAATACAAGACAAAACTATTATTGCTCCCTCTAAACACACTGCTGTAAACGATTTTAAAAAACTTGCACATATCCTTTGTGTAGGTTCTCCTGCTACTGTTGATAAAGGTATTGGTGCAATAGCAGTATATAAATATAATTTGAAAAATCTGCCATACACAGTAAGTATCATTATGAACGATAATACTGTTACAAATAATCCTCCTATCAATGTTACTGCCCATAATGGAATAGATTCAAAAAAACCACAACTTTCTACTGCTTTAACTATTTCTTGGGGAAGAATTGTTTTAGTAACAGTCCCAAAACCAGCAGACTTCATTATTGTTGATATAACTCCCTGCACTATTTTAAAAATAGATAACATTAAATCAAGTCCATAAGTTACTATTCCCTTTGCGATTGCAAACCTTACAAATAATTTAATTGCATGTTCTGGCTTTTTAACATCTGCAAGAGAACTACAAGTCTTTACTACTCCAATAACAAAAAATAAAACTAATAATGCTAGTCCTATCGCTTGTACTGCACCATTTATTTTAAGTATTACTTGCCATATTGTTCCACCTTTAAATGCTTCTGGTGATTGTGTAATTATTTGCCATATCTCACTTAATTTATCATTCCAAGTATCTATTGCATTTTCTAAATTATTTACTACCCAATTACCACTGGCTAATATTAACATTTTCACACCTCCTAATAATAAGTAAAAGGGTAGAAATTAACTTCTACCCATACTTTTAACCAGCAATTCTTGTAAGTATAGCTTTAGCACACATAACAATAATTCCTCCTACACAAAACAATGCTCCATTAACTCTTTGTGATGGATCGTGATTTGTAAAAGATAGTCCAATTTGGACAACTCCATATCCTGCTATAATTCCACCTACTACTTTTGTTAGTTGGAATATAAAGTCTGATAGGTTATTTACAACTGTTATAGGATCATCAGCTGCAAAAACATTTGGAGTAAACATACTTAAACTACTTATTCCAACAAGTGCTAATACATAAATCTTATATCCTTTTTTAATTTTCTTTTCTATACTTTTCTTTTTGTTCTTCATTTTTATCATTTCCTTTCTTTCTATTTAAATAACTTTCCATATCTTCACTAGATATTACTTCATAATTGTTTGCTACTACTTCTATATCTTTGAAATCATAATTTATTGCATCATAATCAACAGTTATAGTTGCAATAGCATTATTTACTTTACCATGTTCATATGATGGAGCATGACCATCAGTAGTAAGACTTATGTTAGGATGTTTCAAAATATCATACTTCAAATCTTTTATCGGTCTTTCTCCTCTTATAAATAAAATTGCATACTTGTTATCTAACATTCTAACTTCATCTGGTGTCATTAAATCTCTACCAGTTTGTTGATAATTTGTTGAATAATTACCATTTCTTCCATGTGATTTACCATAAGTGTTTAAATCTAAATTTTCTTTTCCCATAAGTTCACTCACATATTTATGAGTGCTTTGTTCATTACCACCTAGGTATAAAAACTCATCACAGTTACCTAAAATACTTTCCCATTGTTTCTCAAAAAGTGCCTTAATTTGAGCTATATTCTGAACAATAATAGACACTGAAACCTGTCTTGACCTCATGACGGAAAGAATTTTTTCAAAGTCATCAGGAAGACTTACATTTGGAAATTCGTCCATTACAAAATGAACTGGAATAGGTAAACTTCCACCATATTTATGATCTGCTAAATAAAATAATTGTTGAAATAATTGAGTGTATAAAATACTTACTATAAAATTAAATGATGTATCGTTATCCGGTATTAAAGCAAATAATGCAGTTTTCTTCTCTCCTAAACTAGGCAAGTCTAATTCATCAGTCATAGTAAGCATTGCTAGACTTCTTAAATTAAACTTTTCTAATCTTGATGCTAATGTTATTTGAATTGATTTTAATGTTTTAGCACTTCCAGAGTGATAATCTTTGTAGTATTTCAAAGCAATATGTTCTGGATTCTTTTCTTCTAATCTTTCAAATAATAAATCAAGTGGAGATGAATACATATCATCATCTTCTTTAACATCTCCTGCTCTTAACATCTCCATTACCATAGTAAAGTTTTGTTCTTCTTCTGGTGCTTCATACCATAAATAAAATATTAGTGATAGTAAAAGCATTGATGCAGCTGTATCCCAAAATGGATCATTACTTTGACTTCCTTTTGGTGTTGTTGATTTAAAAAGATTGGTTACAAGTCTTTGTACATCATTATCACTTTTTAAATATACAAACGGATTATAACAATGACTTTTATCCATATTGATTAAATCCAAGACTTTTACTTCATAACCTTTTTGTTCCAGTAAATAACCAGTATCTCTTAATATTTCTCCTTTTGGATCTAATGTTACAAAAGAGCAATTACACTGCATTATATTAGGTTTTGCATAAAATCTAGTTTTACCAGCTCCACTTCCACCACATACTAATACATTTAGGTTTCTTCTATGTTTCTTACCATTAAGTCCTATTTCAACATTTTTGGTTAGTATCTTATTGTTATTGCTATTTTTTTCTTGATACTTCTTGCAGATATTTTTTGCACTTCCCCATTTAGCACTTCCATATTCTTCATTTCTTCTATAATTTTTTCTTGTGGAAAAGTATAGAACTATTCCACCAATATATATAACTAATAAAAAAAGAACAGTATCCAAACTATTCTCACATATCTTAATATTAAATGGATTATTAAAGATTTGATTATTGTTTTTTATTATACTTGATATTCCATCATTAGAATAAGGTGCTATTAAAAGTGCTATCCATATGATTGGAATTATACCTATAATTGATAAGATTATTATTTGTCTTTTTTTATCTTCTTCCATTATCTCTCGTGATTATCCTTGAAAGGACTTTTTTTTTTACTAACTTTTTCACTATCATCTAATAATCTTAACAAAAGCTCATTTACTTCACTTCTTGACTCATTCATACTTTTTAATTTATATCTATAATTATTTAAAGCATTTATAATTATTCCTATTTCATACTTATCTATTTCTATTTTCCCATATTCAGTTATCTTAATGATTATTTCATCAACAGTTTCTGTTGTTCTTTCTTGTTTTGATAAATAGTTTCTTAATAAATTGAGTGATTTTATAATTAAATTACTTTCTTCAATAGTAAATTCACACTTTATTGTATCTTTCATAATTACCTTTCCTGTTCTTTATTCTTCTGTTTTATATTTTCTTGCACATAATCACTAATTTGTTTATTAAGTTCCTTAACTGATTCTTTCATTGATGTTAGTTCGTTAACAACATCTTTCTTTTCCATTTCTTTAAATCGTTCAGTAATTTTTTCTATATTATCAAATTCAATATCAAAGCCATATTTTTTGCATAACATATATGCTACACATTCTGCTTTTTCATTATCAACTTCTTTTGTATTATCATATATATTTATTTTTGCGAGTTCTGTTATTGCTGTTTTAAATGCTATATTACTATCTTCATTCCTACATAAATACAATACTTTATTTTCTGTATCCCATTTAGAAGATAAATCATTCTCCAAACTATCAACACTTTTAACATCCATAGGACATTCGTGTAATAGTGCTTGTAATATCATTTTTTTATCATAAGTTTTAGTATATGGTTTCATATTAGTTTCAGATATATCTACAAGTTCTTTCGCAGTATATCCTTTTATTGTTCTACCATCTTTGGTAGTGTATGGTTCTCTAGGATCAAGTATAACAATCTTTTTAGGATACTTACTTTTAAAACTTATATTATCTTCAATCCACTTTTTCATTTCTTTTAACTGTATTGCATTAGGTAATTGTTTAGCAATTAAAATAGCATTTCTAGGTGTATATAAATCAAATTTACCTTGCACTGTTAAATACTCTTTAAAAAAATCAGGATTAGTAGTTATTTCTTCTAATCCCTCATCAATAGTTTTATATGCATTATCTAACTGTTCTCTTTTCTTCTTAATATATGCCTCTTTATCATAAGATACTTTAGTTTCTTCTTTCATTTTTATCTTTCCTTTCCATTTTTAAACTTTTGTTTTTTTACTTTACCATCAGGAGTATAAGTTGTTTTTGTTTTCTTATTAACATCAATTTCTACTGCCTCCTGACCTTTTTTTAAAGTTTCCCTATAATCCTTTGGAACATTTCTATACTTTACTTCATCTTTTAATCTTTGAAGTAATTTACGAACAGAAGGTTTATTTTCTTTAATAACACCTTCCTGTACCTTTAAGTTCACTAAGTTGGGCTCTGACAGAGGTTTTTGTGTCTTTGCCACTTCGGGGTTTGATACTTCACTTTTCTCCTTTTGAATTGGTTTTGCTAATATGTCATTAGCAAGTTTTTCCTCATCAGAAATAACTGGAATACCTTTTTCTTTAGCTTCTTTCATCATTTCTTCCATCTTGTCTTTTTCTATCTCATTTCTAATTGTAATGTTATCAGTTTGAGCAAGTTTAAATCTTTCAACAACACGATTTACTTTTGATGCATCTTCACTTCTTACCATAATATCCACTATGCCATCATTATCTGGAAGATTTTTATCAATTAAAGCAGTATAAAGTATTCCATACTTTTTTGCCTCTTTTTCAAACTTTTTAAGTTCACTTGCTTTAACTGAAAATATTTGAAGTGGACTACCAGATTTTAACATTTTGTTAAGTGATGTTTTACCTTTTGTCATTTGTTTATCTTTGGACATTGTATAAAGCATAACTGCTATTCTTTCTGCACCAGTTCCACTTACTCTTAATAACATCTCAATTCCTTCAATAGAAAATTTGACCATTTGCTCTGCAGCTTCACTTGAATTCATTTATCTCTCTCCTTTCTCTTTTCTTCAAGTTCCTTGATACTTTCTTCTATATCTTTACTTCTTTTTTCTATCCCATCACATAAAACCACCTCCTTTCGTTTTGCCTTTAATTCTTTAGTAATTTCATTTATTTGACTACGAATTAACAATTTTTCTTCTTCTATTTTAACTCTTTTATGCTTTATCCATAGATTATGCTTTTTACTAATAAGCTCTTGAATCTCTCTATTTATCTGTTCTTTATAAAACAAAAACTGCTCGTGGGTTTCTATCTTTTCCCTTACAAGCAGTCTTGTTTGATTTGATATTTCTTCCATTTTATTTAAATCTAATCTAATATTTACTGGAAGCACTTTTCTAGGATATTTAATTGGATAAACTTTTAAAATATAACAATAATGTTTAAATAATCCATATAATCCATGTGCTTTATTTTTTTTATATTCCTTTTTATAACTGTAGTCATTATTATATGATTCAATAAAAGGTATTCTTGGCAAGTGTGTATTTTCAATTCTACTATTTATATTATCTATAGAATAATCACTACCAAATGCCCTTTCAATTCTAATATTTCTTTTATATGGACTTCTTCTTATACTTAACTTTCCATATCTTTCTTTTATCTCATATCCCATTTTTTCTACAATGTTGATAAAATCTTTATAGGATACTGCCATACCTATTGCTCTATCTAAATCTTGTTTAGCAAATGTATGGTAATTTGTCTTTTTAGAATAACTTTGATAATAATTATCATAATTAACTTTCTTAACTTTTTTATCTTTAACTACACTTAATCCATATTCCTCACATAAAGTATCAGATACTTCTCTAATAAGTGCATAAGTTTCTCTACTATCGTGATATTTTTTTCCATCTTTAAATGATACTGAATTGATAACAAAATGATTATGAATATGTTTACAATTTGTATGGGTACTAACTATTACCTCAAATCTATCTCCCCATATTTCTTCTGCTAATTTAACACCTATTAAATGTGCTTGTGTTGGTGTTATCTCGCCTTCTTTAAATGATTGAAAAGCATGATAACCAAGTATTCCACTTTTCTTACCATATAACTCTTTAGTAAGCATCATATCTTTGTATGGTCTATGAGTAGAACAATTTAAAGATGATACAAAACATTCTTCCTCAGTTTCATAATTTAATTTCTCATAACCATCTAGTTTATGTAATTCTTGATAATCTCCATCTTTCATTGTTTTTTCTGGATTTATAACATAGTCAATAACATGGTCTAATCTTTTTTCAACTTTCCATATTCCTGTTGTTGCCATTCTTCCTCTATCCTAGAACATTGACTAGACACTCTTAAACAAGCATATAAAAAAAGTAATATCATTTATTACCTGCTATATTCTTATTTAGAAATTGTAATTTTAAGTCATCAATTATAATATCAAGTCTAACTACTTCTTCTCTATATTCTCTTTCATCTATAAAGCCAAGTGAATGTGCTTTTCTTGTAAGTTGATTTATATTATTAGATATTGACCTTAAATCTCTAACAACTTCGTAAAACTTATTACTTGGAGCTTCTTTTATATCATTACCCATTATAAGATTTCTAACTATATCACTTTCATTCATTCCACTTTTATTACATAATTCTTTTATTCTATTTTCTTCTTCATCATTGAACCAAAAATTCTTTTTATGTGTTCTTTTTCTCATTTTTCCCTCGCTTTCTTCAAAATAAAAAGACCAATATAAATTGATCTTATCTATAAAACATATTATTAAATTAACATTTCCCACCGTTATCTTCAAAATATGATTCAATATATTTTACTAAAACTTTAGCTTTGTTAAATTGTTTATCTTTAACAACATTTATAATATAATCACTACCACTTGCATCAACAATATTATCATCTTTATCATATTCTATTAGATAAGTGTACTTTTCACTATTTAGTTGACAATTAAGAAGAACAGTTTGATTTTCTTTTATAGTCATAGAGTCTTTTTTAGCACCAAACATAATATTTATGAAAATAGTAATAGCAAAGCCGACAACAAAAATTATTCCCAAGACTTTTAGTATCTTGATTATTATCTCTGCAAGTTTTTCGGTATTATTTACTTTTTCTACTAATACTTGTTTAATGTCATTATTTAATAATTCATCAATACTAACATTAAGTGCTTTAGATAATAATTTTAACTGTTCAGGATTTGGTGAAGTTTCGCCAAGCTCCCAATTTGATATTGTTTGTCTAGTAACATCAACTTTTTCTGCTAATTGTTCTTGTGAAAGTTTACAATCTTTTCTTAATTTTAAAATGTTATCTCCCAATTTCATTCTATCTCTCCTTTCACTTACAATTATATATGAGTTGATATTTGCATTCTACCAAATGTCTTTGGAACTTTGTCAAAGACTTTTAACAATTATAATACAAATAACTATTATTCTACATCACAAGACCAAAGTCCATGCTTATTACAATATGCATATAATTTTGATCCTTTTATATATTTGAATTTACATTCTGCACTTTGTTCTGGTAATAATTTAACTTTGCAAATACCTTTATCATCAACTAGTGCAATCCATTCAATAAAATGTTCTTTTTCCATAACATGATTTACTTTTACAAGTATTTCATCTCCTCTATGTTCAAAAGTTGGAATGTGTTTTTCAAACGATGCATCAACACTATTTGAAATTAACTTTACCATAGGTTCACCACAACAAGTTATTCCACACTCATTACAGTTACAGTCATTGATTACCTCAACTAATGCTCCACACTTTAAACATTTTTTAATTATCAATTCATTTTTCATTTGTTTCCTCCTTCTATAACAAATTTATATTTATTTAACAAAAAATTGTAATTTATTTGTTTGTTTCTTTCAATTTTATAAAAATTGTAACTGCTAGATATCCAATAATACTTCCAATAAAATTCATGATTATATCGTCAATATCAAAACTTCTACCAACTATCGGTTGTAATATTTCAATTGACAAAGTAATTAAAATAGCAACAACAAATATATTCTTTTTATTTATGTTTTTGAAAACTAATGGCAACATAATTCCCATTGGAATAAACATCAACATATTACCTATTAGCATATCTCGTATCCAAGTACCTATCGAAAGCTCACTTTTAATTAAATATTTGTATAATGATGGAACAAAATTGTAACTTCCAGAAAACCAACCTAAACTATCCCCTGTAGAGTATCCATTTTTTACATAAAACCAAAAATGCGACCAAAGATTGCTTGGAACGAGTACAAGATTTATTAATCCAGTTAAATAACATACAAAAATAAATTTAACTATTTCATAAAAATAATTAACTGATAATTTATTTTTCTTAATTTTAATAATTCTATAAATAACATATATTATTCCCACTATTATAGTAATAGGAACAACATTCAAAAATGTTTCTAACATATAATTGTTACCACCTTTCGAAATACAAATTACTATTTTCCTAACTAATTACTAAATTGTAATTTACAATTATTTCAACACTTCATTTAATTCTTCAAGTGATAGTCCTTTAATTAGTATATTGTTATCATTTTCATCAACAACAAACTTCATAAGTTTATTTATTGCTTCATAATAATCCATATCACCCAAAACTCCATTATTTGTTGTACTTACGAATATTAGTTTCCATTCATCAACTTCTGTATTATCTACTTTATACAATATTTTTGGATTTTTAGGAAAAGAAGTTAAAGTATCTTCTGTTAGTGCAAATGCACCAAATGGCTTACCATCTTTGCCATTATAAAAATTTGGATTCCCTACATAAGCATTTTCCCAATCACTGTTTTCTTTTTTCTTAAACTTATCAAATAATCCCATAAGCATTCCTCCACTTCAACAAATTACTATAGATCTTTCAAACTACAAAATTGTAATTTATCTTTTAACTTTTTTAATAAATAGGAAGTAAACGATTATAGGTATTATTATTAAATCTGGTATAGTAAATGTTCTAACTAGTATATAATTTCCAATAATTGTTACTAAAATAAGTCCTATTGATATAAATTTGGCAAATAATCCTTCTTCTTTTGTTTTCCAAGTAAAATAAGCAAATAAAGGCGATAAACAAGAAAATATTGTCCAACCTTTGATAAAATTCCAGCTATATACTGCATTTGTTAATTCTGCTGTTACATAGTATGAAATTAGCATTCCTATACAAAATGGAAATATATTTATCATTGCTTTTTTCCTTGTATCACTATATATCGAAATCAATATTCCTAATAGTACCCATATTGGTAAATCTGAAAACATATATCCAAGTGTCATCATAAAT
>ENA-OOSJ01000016-OOSJ01000016.1-human-gut-metagenome-genome-assembly--contig:-NODE-16-length-52250-cov-3.507961_pt1 | contig 52250 bp, 41 predicted proteins | sample MGYA00241311_ERZ501217 | MGnify/ENA primary metagenome ERZ501217 (study PRJEB25962, sample SAMEA2042500) | human gut metagenome | biome: human gut; feature: human-associated habitat; material: faeces... | reverse complement strand
AATGAGGATATCCCCCATTTCTTCACAGCTTTTTTCTGCCATCTTTCCAAAAACTTACCAGAACAAAAAAGCAGGATGAAGCCCGTACCCCCAGTCCTGTACCTATCTATTATTTATTAAATTCATTTAAATATATAGTATTCAATGCAATACATAAATATTTCGTAATAGGTAATGACATTATATGTATTATATGCTATTATTTGAATAGAATATTTCGTTTTCTTGAAAGGAGCTGACTATGAGACGAAAAATCGAATCCCTGAGCACCACATTTCTTTCCTTTTTGCGTTCCGAAGCATCGGGCGGTGTCATTCTTCTCATATGTGCCATCCTGGCTGTCATCATAGCCAATTCTCCCTGGGGCGGCGCCTATGAGCACAGCCTTCACACGCCAATCGCCATCGGCATAGGACCTTTTTCCCTGGAAATGGGACTTCTTCACTGGGTCAATGACGGGCTCATGGCCGTTTTCTTCTTTCTGGTGGGCCTGGAAATCAAGCGGGAATTCCTTTATGGAGAACTCCGCACCAAATCTGCCATGATTCTTCCAGTCTGCGGGGCACTGGGCGGCATGCTGGTACCGGCCCTGTTTTACAGCCTTCTGAATTTTGGCACTGCAACCTCCGGCGGCTGGGGCATTCCCATGGCTACCGATATTGCTTTTGCCCTGGGCATTATGACCTTGGCAGCCAGAAGCGCACCGCCGGGACTGGTGGTCTTCCTGACGGCCCTGGCCATTGTAGATGATTTAGGCGCCATTGTCGTCATCGCCCTCTTTTACAGCACGGACCTTGCATGGATAGCCCTGGCTTCCGGACTGGCAGCTCTAGCCGGCGCCTTCCTTTTAAACCGCTTGAAAATCCGTTTCTTCCCGGCCTATCTGGCTTTAGGCCTTGTGGCATGGTACTTTTTCCTGAAAGCCGGTATTCACCCCACCATAGCCGGTGTCATTCTGGGCTTCTCTATTCCGGCAGAAGGAAACTGCAAAGTATCCATGCTTCATCAGTGGGAGAAGAGACTTCACCCCTGGTCTGCATATCTCATCATGCCCGTTTTTGCCCTTTCCAATGCGGGCGTAGAAATTTCCCTTGCTTCTCTGGACTTTACTTCCCCCCTCCCCTGGGGCATCCTGGCGGGACTCTTCCTTGGAAAACCGGTCGGCATCTTCGGCTCTGTCTACCTTCTCCATAAAATAGGCCATATAGACATTCCCGGCAAAGCCTCTCCCCGGGAGCTGGCAGCTACCGGCATGCTCGGCGGTATCGGCTTTACCATGTCCATCTTTATTGCCTCCATCGCCTTCACGGATCCCGGCCTCCTGAACCTGGCCAAATTTTCCATTCTTATGGCTTCCACCATTTCTGCTGCTGCAGGTACCCTGGTGTTTCTCATAAGCGGCTCTAAAGGGAGAGACACTCTGCCTCTTTCCGAAATGGAAAAAATCCAGGGATAGGTGATGACAATTCCCGCGCCTTCCTGAACCCCTGATGTCTGGAAATCGCTGATTTTCGGGCGCCAGGGGTTTTATCATGGAATAGAGCAGAACACCTTGCCCTGTTCGCAGCGCTGCGGGCAGATAAAGACCATATAAAAACACCCGAAAGGTGACTCTTTCAGAATCACTTTCGGGTGTTTTTACTCTACATCTATGAAATCATCCTTTAGCCGCCAGCTTAAGAACCATGGCTTTCAGTTCTGCGATTTCCTGGTCCTGTTTGGCAAGTCGGGCCTCCAAATCTTCATTTTCCTTAAGCTTCAGGTTCTGTGCTTCCACCTGCTGCTTTAAGGCCATGATTTCCCTGGCCATAACGGTACGGGAACCCATGATGGAGTTTCCATGGCCCAGGCGGATGCTGACGCCTGCATTGACCATATTTTCTCCGCCACCCCAGCTGCCGCCCAGGGAGAAGAGGGTATCTTCATTGGGCTGGTAGAAGGCGCCGATGGCACCGGCATTGGTATTCACGTAGTGACCGAAACCAGCAGCAAAGTTCCACTTATCTTCCGGATTGAAATCCAGCGGATGAAGCGCCGCCAGAGCAGCTGCCCCGGCGCCAACCCGGTTCAGGCGATTGTTAAGCCGGTTCACAGCTCCATCCACACCGCTGACCAGACCTTTCAGCTGACTCACGTTCACCGCATCGGTATCACTGGTCCCCGGTGCCACATCGTGGATCTGCTGGCCGCCCATGGAGACATTGCTGTTTGTGATTTCCACGGCATGGGTATTGTCGCCATTAGCGGCAATCTTGATGCCGCTGCTGGTGATAGTCGTACCGGCTTTGCCATCGCTACCCGCAATAGTCAGGCCGCTGTCATTCATCGTGGTCTTGCCCGTCGTGACACTGTCAAGGCCGCCGAGGTTCTTCGCCAGACGCAGGGACAGGCCATTCGCGCCATTCTTGACGACACCGATGTTCTTGTCCTCAGCAACTTCCGTAGCGCCGCCCGTCAGGCTCAGCGCGCCGCCAAAGTCGACATCGACGGTCTTGCCATCATCGCCCTGATACGTGCGCTTCGTCTGCTTGATATTCGACACATCCGTCTTGATGTTTGAGACGTCCTTCGTGATGTTGTCAATCTTGCCGTTGACATCACCGATCTTGCCATCGACAATGTTCTTCACATCGCCGATATTGGCAGCGTTCTTGTTGTCGCTGTCATCGCCCTTGACAATACCGCTCTTGACATTGGTGATGTTCTTGCCACCAGCGTCAATACCCTTGCTGTCGATCGTGACACCGCCAGCCTTGATGGAGCCATCGCTGCCGAGGTCGACATCTTTCTTCAGGCCAATGTTAAGCGACTTGCCATCGTCGGAAACAGCAGTCGTGATATTGCCATCCCCATGGATGCCAATGTTACTGCCGAGGTCTGCCTTGACGGCATTCCCCTTGTCATCTGCCAAGCCGAAGCCGCCGCCTTGTTTAGCGTCAGTGATACTGCCCTTCACCTGCTGCAGCTGTTCTTCTGTAGCAGCCCGGCCAACTTTGCCGAAGTCAGGCAAATCGACACTCTTATTCGTCAGGCCCGTGATTGTCGACGAGCCATTGGCGCTATTGAGCTTGAGGCCGCCCGTCATAGTAATGCTTTCGATGCCGGTGAGGTCCTTGGCCAGTTTGATATCAAAGCCATCGTTATCCTTATTGGCGACAACACCGATATTCTGTCCACTGGAAAGCTTAGTCGTATCTGTCTCACCGCCGGACAGCTTCAGCGTGCTGTTCAGCAGGCGTGTCACCTGTCCGTTGTCACCAGCGACGACGAGGCCATCGTCCATGGAAGCTACATCATGAGACTTATCGTTCTGGTCCTTATAGGTCAGACGAGTCTTAGAAGTATTATCCTGAGACAGATTCTGTGCCCCATTCTGGGCAAACAGGCTGGTGAACGCACCCTTAGAACCGGTAAGATCTAGATAGCCAACGCCCGTGTCCTGGCGGAGTGCAGCCGTTACTGTCCTAGCGTTGCCATCGCCGTCGCTCAGGGCAATGCCACTATCGCCAGTGATGTTCACCTCTTTGGTAGAAGCGCCCTTGAACTGCATACTGCCGTCCACACCGGCAACATCCTTGCTATCTGTATCCTTCCCTGCGTGAGTACCCACTTCGAGATGATCCTGGAGTTCTACGGAGACGTAGTCCTTGCCATCATGGTCCTTCTTCACCTTGGTCAGGATATTGGCCTTGCTGCGGTCCCAGAAATCCCCGGAGCCATCGTTTTTCTCGTTGGTTACAGGAGCATCGCCATAGATGCGGATGGCACTGCCAAGATTCTGCTTGATGGTGACATCGCCGCCATCAGCCAGGCCGCCGGCGGTAATCCCAAACTGGGCACTGTTTACAGAAGTCTGGATGGAATCACTGACTTTCTTCAGCTGGTCTTCCGTAGCCGCCCGGCCGGAAACATAGTCTGTACCGTCCCAAGCTTTGTTGTCAAGACCGGTGACAAAGCTTCCGGTTTCTGATTTCTTTTGGTCACTGATGACCTTCTGTTTACCTATGACCACCGTGCCGGCCGTCACCGTATTGAGGCCGGTGATATCCTTGGCCAGCTGCAGAGAAAGGGTGGTATTGCCGTCAGTATCCTGGCTGGCAATGACGCCGATGTTGTTGTTCTTCGTGGGATCTGTGGAGTTATCCACCAGTTTATCCCTCGTGACACCGCCTTTGATGGTCACTTTCTTATTGAGCGTGGTGTTGGCTGTTTCACCATTATCACCAGAGAGCTGCAAGCCATCTTCCAGCGTAGCAACGGTATGGGTATGCTGTGTATCGCCGGAATACGTGATGCGGGACATGTTGGTCTTCAGGGCAGTCTTCGTATCATCCTTGGTATCCTGATATCCTGTTGTGATGGAAACAGGCTGGGTTGAATTATCGTTGCTCGTTCCGTTGATAATCAGGGTACCTGCCTCTCCGGTTTTATCCGTACCGGTGCTGGCTTTCCCCAACGTCAGTGTATGGGCATTGAGGTCACGGTCCAGCTGAACGGTCAGGGTACCCGTCGCAGCATCAGCCAAAACCCGCACATTGGCGCCGCCGTCATAGGTGCGGCCATCCGCGCCGGTTCCCTGAATGGTCAAGGTACCGCCCAGATTCTGATGGACCGTAGTATCCTCATTATTGCCTTTAAAGTTCAAACCCGTAGCTGTCAGGTCTGTTTTCACGCCATTGCTGACAGTCTGCAGGTCGCCAATGGTTGCCGCATGGTTCAACACATCCCCAGCAGCATCTTTAATGGCCGTACCATTCAGACCGCTCTGTACATTGATAATCTGCTTGCCGCCGTTGAACAGACCATCGGTGGTCAGTTTTACCTTGTCCGCATCAGTCCCCTGCTTCGGCGTAATGACAACACCATTGCCATCTACCACCGTAGTGGCTCCAGTTGTCCCATCCGTAAGGGTCGTCTTCGTCAGGTTCAATTCTTTATTCAGAGAAACGACAATGGCCTTGTTGGCAGAATCTGCCTGCGTGGACAGGTTGGTGTCACCGCCAGTAGTAATCTTGATGGAACTGCCGAGATCCTGCTTGACCTCCGTCGCATTCGTGCTGTCAGCATTATCGGCGCTGAGGCCAAAGCCGCCGCCCGTAGCCGAGCCATTGACAATGGACTTGGCCACCTGCTGGAGCTGGTCTTCTGTAGCCGCCCGGCCGCTGACGATGCCGTCCTTCGACCACTTCGTGTTGGTCAGGCCCGTGATGTAGTCGCCAGTCGCAGAGTTAGGGCTGGCACCGTTGTTAGCAATGGTCTGGGAGCCAATCTTGATGCCACTACCAGTCGTCCCCGCAGTCGGCGTAAGGCTGATAGTTCCCATATTCGTCAGGTCTTTGTTCAGCTTGATGGTCAGTCCATCATCGCCATTCTTCACCACGCCGATGTTGTTATCGATCAAAGTGCCAGTAGCAGCACCGCCCGTAATCTTCAAAGTGCTATTGAGCGTTGTGCTAACAGTCTTAGACGAATCTGCCTTGGCATCATCACCGGCAAATTTCATGCCATCGTCTAGGGTGGCAATGGTGTGGCGCGTGTCTGGGGCATTGTCTACCGCATATTCCAAACGCGGAGATGTTTCAGCCGTCAAGAAGCCCTTGCCGCCATAGTTCTGATACAGTGCGGAATAACGGCCACCGTTGTTGCCCAAATGAATGGAACCGTCACTGCCGTCCATCTCAACATAGGCACCATTGGCACCAGTGACTTTTACACGGCCATTAACGGTATTCGATCCTGCCGTCAGGCTGTTGGCCGTCAGGTCATTGTCCAGTTTCACCGTAATGGTGCCGTTGTCCATGGTAGTGGTGATGTTATCCGTGTTATAGGTGTGCTTCTCTTGTGCTGCACCGCCCAACACGCTGATAGTTCCTCCCAGCTGGGCATTGTAGGTAGCACTGCCATCCGTTTTTTCAGAAGCATTAGCCTTGAAATTCAGGCCCTGCCGCAGAGCCGCATTGCTGGCGATGCCGGAAATCACTACATCCGTAGGAGTACTTCCCGCTACGTTATTTTTCACCTGGAGTGTTACATTGCCGTCACTGTCTACGGTGTATGCCCCACTGTCAGCAGCCACCAGATGGCTGTCCTGATTCAGGACGTTGGTCAGGTCAATCCCCAGAATGGCATCGCCGCCATTTTTCGTCAAATTCAGGGTCTTACCATCCGTGCTGACACTGCCGCCAGTGACATAGTAATCATGGAGGCCAGTCAGATTGCCTGTAGTCTTATTAGAACGCTGCAATGTACCAGTTCCATCGCCCTTTGTATCATAAGAAACAGATCCGCTCTCTACATAAATATCAGCAGCGTTGACTTCACCTTTAATCTGCTGGGCTACTGCGTTCAGCTGATCTTCTGTAGCCGCACGGCCGGACATAAAGTTGTCCTTCACCCAGGCTGTATTTTTAAGTCCTGTAATACTCATAATCGGGGAATCAGCACTGCCATTGGCGCCGCCACCGGCCTGATTGCCGATGTAGATGCCATCGGTGCCTTTGGTGCCCACCCGGACCGTCGTAAAGTTCACGTCCGGCGTGGTGGAAATCTTGATGTCATTGTCGTTGGAAAGGGAAATATTATCCCCTGCCACAAAGTTTAAGGTATTGTTGGTGGGCGTGACAGTCTTGGCATCCTTGCCGTCAATCTGGGCTTTCCAGCCGGCATTCACCGTATTGGACACGGTCTGCAGCTGGTCCTCTGTAGCGGCCTGGCCGCTGGTAATGTTATTGGGATCCCAAGTCTTGTTGGTCAGGCCGGTCAGATAGGTATTCGTGCCGTCATTGCCAAGGGTGGCCCTGCCAATGGTAGCCGTGCCATTTGCTCCATCCAGCGTGACTTTATCGCCTGCCGAGATAGTTCCGGCCATGCCATCCAGAGCGATTCTCTTCCCGGCATCGCTGCCCAGCGTCACGCTGTCATTCAGGGAGACCGTGTAGTCCACTGTTCCGTCTGCATTGGTAGTCTTAGCGACTTTCGTATTCTTGTTGTCTCCGCTGACGGTGACCATCTGGCTGGCGATGGTCTTCACATCGCCGATGTTGGCGCCGTTGGTGTCTGTGCCATATATCGGGTTGTCCGATTCATCCGTGCCGGATGCGCCGCTGGCTACCTCCGTAATCTTCTGGCTACCGCCGCTGATGCCGCTGGTGGTGACGCTGGGACCATTGGCGATGGTCAGGCCCGTGCCGCTCAGGGTGGACGAGCCGGTGGTCACATTGCCATTGCTTCCGTCAAGGGTGATGGCATTGCCATCCTTGCCAATGGTCACCTTATCCGCCGTGAGCTGGGTGTCCATCTTTACGGTGATGATGCCGTTGTCGTCGATGTCCGTGGTCAGGTTGTCCGTCTTGTAGGTATGACCGGACTGAGCATCATTGGCGCGGACTGCCACCGTATCACCCAAGGCACGGTTAACGACCTTGTAATTATCGCCCGTCTTGGTGTTGGCAGAAAAATTCAGCCCTTTGGCGATATTATCCGTATTGGTCGTAATCTGGGTCTTGTTGCTATTTACTACATCAGAGACGCTCTTCAGCTGATTCTCTGTAGCAGCACGGCCGTCAACCGGATTGGTCTGCCCTACGGTCCATGTCTTGTTGTCAAGACCGGTGACGTAATTGCCGCTCTTGGTGGTATCATTGCCATTGGTCTGCGTGCCCATCTTGACGCCGCCGGCCGTCACCGTATCAAGGCCAGTGATGTCCTTGGCCAGTTTCAGGGAAAGGGTAGAGCCGTTGGCGTTGACGCCGATATTATTGCCATTGGCCAGATTCTTGGCGCCGCCGGAAACGGTGAGTGTGTTGTCAAGAGCAACGCTGCCCGTTCCCGTGTCTCCGGCCAGCTTGAGGCCATCGCCGAGGGTCGCCACGGTATGAGCCGTGCCATCCCCGTCGGTATAGCTGAGGCGGCCCGTGCCATTGGCGCCGGCGAGTTCCGGCGAAGCGGCATAGCCCGCCGTGATGGTCGTGGCCTTATTTTTATTTTTGCTGTCTGCTCCAACGATCTTGATGGAACCGGCTTTGCCGTTATCTGCGTCGGTCAGCGCTGTGCCTGCCGTCACCGAATCGAAGTCCGGATTCTTTTCCAGGGCAATGGACAGGCGCTGATTAGCTGCATCGGTCAAGACCTTCACATTCTGCGTGGAGTATTCTTCATCCTTCTTGGTACCGCTGCCCTGGAGCAGGAGCGTGCCGCCCTGGTTCAGGTGGACAGAGGTACTCGTGTCATTGCCCTGGAAGTTCATGCCCTGGCTTGCCAAAGCTTTGAGCTGGGCCACGTTGACAGCATCGGAATCCTCAGACCCGGCAGCCAGATTGGTGATCTGGCGGGAAATAGTGACATCCTGGCCGGCAGCATTCTTCGTTTTACCGCCAAGAGATACTGCACCATCCGTAGACATCCAGATAGCGGTATCTATTTTTGTATCGGCTGAAGTATTGCCTTTATCTCCCTCCTCTTTGATTATAATGTCATTGACTTCATCCGGAATTAAGTACCCCTTTACGCCTTTTTCTCTATTCGCTACCGAATGAGCGCCCAGGGCCACACTGCCGTCTTTATTTGCAGTAGCACTGGTACCAAACGCCGAGGATTCAAAGTTATTCGCCGAAGCCATATAGCCATAAGCAGCCGAGCCAGTCTGTTCTGCAGAGGCCTCAAAGCCAACGGCTACAGCAGCGCCATTGTCCGTGGATTCCGGATCTGTATTCTGAGTACCTGCCTGAGAGCCAAGGCCCATGGCAACGGAGTAATTGCCGCTGGCATGGGTGCCGTTGCCCACTGCCACGGACTGGGTGCCGGAAGCCGTGTTAGCGTAGCCGATGGCCAGGGAATTCATGCCCGAAGCAGAGCTGTTGACGCCCATGGCCAGGGATAGATTCCCCTGTGCCGTGGTGCCTACGCCAAAGGCCATGGAAGCCGAGCCCGTGGCACCATCATTGTAATAATTGGCCAGCGTGTTTTCCGCAACCGGCGTGATTGGATTGCCCTTATCATCTTTATCGGCCGTCTTGATGCTCAGGAAGTGGCGGCCTGCCTGCTCCAGCTGGTCTTCCGTAGCTGCCCGGCCGGTCACATAGTTGCCTGGTGTCCAGGTCTTGTTGGAGAGGCCCGTCACAAAGGTGCCTTTTGCATTAGCCCGGTTGGACTGGAGATTCAGCGTGCCATCGTCATTGCGGCTGACAGGGCTCTGATAATCATAGGTGAAATCCTGATTGCCGATCTCGACAGCACCCACCTTGGCCACGCCTGTCGTCCCGTTCAGCGAGATGTAGTTCGGTTGATCCGTGCTGAGGCCGGCGGAAATGGTGCCTGCCGTGCCGTCGAGCACCACCTGTTTCGCGCCGGTAGGATCCGTGGTTGTATCCTGCTTCAGCGTGACCTTCGGCAGCAGGCTGATGGTGGTGGTTTGCACCCCATCACCGTCTGTCGTTTCTACGGCATGGACGTTGACTTCATCGCCTTTGACCTTGATCTGGTTCTTGGCCGTTGCCACCGCTTCTGCCGTGGCATTCTTGAGCTGTTCCATGACGACGACATCGTGGTCATCGATACCGTCGGCCACATTGACGAGACGGTTATAGGCATCGGAGTCAAAGGTAAGGGTACTAATGGTATGCTCCCATGGATCAGAAGCATAATACGTATCTCCCTTTACATGGCCAAAAGAAATCGTACCCTTTGTATTGGCCACTGCCTGATACCCGATGGCTGTTCCATAGGCCACATTGGCAGAGGACTGGTAGCCAGCCGCAAACCCCTGGGTGGCATCCGGACTGGTGTTCCCGCCGGCAATGCCCACGGAATACATCCCCTGCACAGCGGACATCATACCGCCCAGAGCCAGAGAGCTGTTGCCGCTGGCTACATTGTAAGCGCCGCCCACAATGGTAGACCAGTCACCGGTGGTTTTATTGGCCGTACCGCCACTGATGGTGGACTGTTTCCCGGCAGCCTCATTCTGATCACCACCGGATACACTGGAAAATTCTCCTGTGGCCTTATTTTGCTTGCCACCGCTGATGCTAGAGTTCAAGCCAGAAGCAATCCCGTCACCGCCTCCGCTGATGCTGGAATTCTTGCCGGTAGAATGATTCTTGGACCCACCGCTGACACTGGAATAATTTCCTTCCGCATGATTGACAAAACCTCCACTAACCGTGGCATACTGACCCGTAGCCTGAGACGTATCTCCGCTGTCGGAACCGCCGCCCCCGATGACTCGTCCGCTTGTCGCCGCAAACACCTCCGAGCCAGCGCTCCCCATAAGGAGCACCGCCCCCAGCCCCAGTGCCGCAGCAGCCTTTCCCGCCGCTGTAAGGCAGGTGCTCTTATTTTTGCCTGCCCGTTTCGCCAGTTCAGAAACTACAACGTAGCAATGTTTTGTGCGATTCCAAACCACCTTGTAAACTTTATTCATAAAATCTCCTTTGATCAAAAATGGTACACAGACTACCGGTCTATGGCCAGGTGACACGAAGAAAATATCATATACAGAAAAAACGATATAAACCCATGAACCATAAGATAATAAATATTCCTTATACTAATGCATTACCTCCCCGAATGCAATAGTATTTGTCGATGCGCTTCGAAAGTTTTGGAAATAAAACACTGACATAGTTTTTAAAAAGTTATAAATGATAAAACTGCCCTATTGAAATATTTAAAAACGCTGCCACTGCAGTTATTCCGTATTTTCCCTTATAACTATTTGAATAATGATATAAAAGACGATTTCTTCATATACCTTATAAAAGAGGATTTTAAAATTAATTAGTTACCTGAAGTTACTATTAATTAATTTATTTCTAATCTTTGCGGATATATATGAACTTAATACTTATGCATAGTCCCCTCATCCCCTCTTCCGCTGCCCCTTTTCCTGCAGAAAAAAAGACGGAGGCCGAAGCCTTCGTCTTTTATAAAGATATGATTTTATTTTAACAGGTTGCCATCTTCAAAGTAGTTAATCCGCATAGCCTTTCTAACCCGCTGGAGGGTGCCATCGGCTTTGGCAGCCGCTTTTTCTGTGCCTTTCCGGAGGATATCCACCACGTCATCAAGGTGCTGTTCCCAATGCTGGCGGCGTTCACGGATAGGAGCCAGTTCTGCCTGCATCACGTTGTTAAGGAACCGTTTAACTTTGACGTCTCCCAGACCGCCTCTGGTGTAGTGTTCTTTCATTTCGTCCAGGTTCTTGTATTCCGGCAGGAATTCTGCGAAATATTCATCTTTGCAGAAAGCGTCCAGGTAGGTGAAGACGGGGTTGCCTTCCACGTGGCCCGGGTCGTCTCTCCGAAGATGGGTGGGATCGGTAAACATGGACATGACTTTCTTTTCAATGTCTTCCGGTTTTTCGCAGAGATAAATACAGTTGCCGATGGATTTGCTCATCTTAGCCTTGCCGTCGATACCGGGAAGGCGGAGACTTGCTTTATTGGTGGACAGGACAATTTCCGGTTCCACCAGGGTTTCACCATAAATGTCATTGAATTTGCGTACAATTTCCCTTGTCTGTTCCAGCATGGGTTCCTGGTCTTCCCCTACCGGCACGGTGGTGGCGTCAAAGGCAGTAATATCGGCTGCCTGGCTGACAGGGTAGCAGAGGAAGCCGGCGGGGATGCTGGCTTCGAAATGTTTCTGCTGAATTTCCGCTTTTACCGTAGGATTTCTTTCCAGCCGGGATACGGTGACCAGGTTCATGTAGTACATGGTCAGTTCCGGCAGGGCCGGTACCAGAGACTGGATAAAGATATTGGACTTTTCGGGGTCGATACCTACGGAAAGGTAGTCCAAAGCGACCTGGAGTACGTTTTTCCTGACTTTTTCAGGATTATCCGCATTGTCCGTCAGGGCCTGGGCGTCAGCAATTTCGATGTAAATTTCATCAAACTTGCCGGAATTCTGGAGGGCTGCCCGTTCTCTGAGGGATCCTACATAGTGACCTACGTGAAGGTGTCCGGTGGGACGGTCGCCGGTTAAAATAATCTTCTTCATATATGACAACTCCTATCCATGAAATATACTTTCTTTATTTTATGCTTAAAAACAGGTTTCCGCAACCGTGTCTCATAGAAAGAAAAGGCACAGGCCCCGAAGGATGCCTGTGCCCCATGTATTTCTTATTCCACGGTCACTGATTTTGCCAGATTTCTTGGCTTATCCACATCGTTTCCTCTCTTCACGCTGGTATAGTATGCGAGAAGCTGCATAGGAATGACGGACAGAATGGGGGCAATGAAGAAGTCTACTCTGGGAATCCGTACGGTTTCCGTGGTGTACTTGCCCAGTTCTTTATCATCTTCATAGCCGATGCCGAGGACTTCAGCGCCCCGGGCTTTGACTTCCTGGATATTGCTGTACATTTTGGAGCTTACCGCATCCTGGGTAGCTACGGCAATCACAGGGGTATCGGCGGTGATGAGGGCCAGGGTGCCGTGTTTCAGTTCGCCGGCTGCGTAGGATTCCGCATGGATATAGGATACTTCTTTCAGTTTCAGTGCCCCTTCCATGGCGATGGCATAGTCGATGGAACGGCCCAGATAGAAAATGTCATGGGCTTTGATAAGGCGGTCTGCCACTTCAGCCATATGGTCCTTTTCTTTCAGTACCTTTTCAATCTGCTTGGGCAGGTCTTTCAATCCATCGGTAATCTTGTGGATGAGGTCCATGGAAATGGTGCCCCTGAGCTGTGCCATGTACAGGGCCAGCATGAGAAGTGCCACCAGCTGGGTGGTATAGGCTTTGGTAGAAGCTACCGCGATTTCCGGGCCTGCCAGAGTATATACGACATGGTCTGCTTCCCGGGCAATGGAGGAGCCGATAGAGTTAGTCACGGCCAGACTTTTGGCGCCATGTTTCTTTGCTTCTTTCAGTGCTTCCAGGGTATCGATGGTTTCGCCGGACTGGCTCACTACGATGCAGAGGGTGCGATTGGTGGTAAGGGGTTTGCTGTAGCGATATTCCGACGCGATTTCCACAGAAACCGGAATCTTTACGAACCGTTCAATGTAGTGCTTGGCCACCAGACCTGCATGATAGGCGGTGCCGCAGGCCGTAATAAGAATATTGTCAATATTTTCAAAGCATTCCTTTGTCCAGCCCAGATCAGGGAATGTGACGGAGCCGTCTTTGTTCAGATGGATCTGCACCGTATCGCGGACTGCTTTGGGCTGTTCGAAGATTTCCTTCAGCATGAAATGGGGATAACCGCCTTTTTCTGCTGCTTCGGCAGACCAGGTCACTTTCTGGATTTCTTTCTGCACCGGTTTTCCATCTCTGTCAAAGATGGAGACCTGGTCAGCTTTCACTACCGCCACTTCTTCATCATCCAGAATGTAGATGTCCCTGGTATGGTTAATCACAGCAGGAATATCGGAGGCAATAAAGTTTTCTCCTTTGCCCAGACCGATGATGAGAGGGTTGTTTTTCTTGGTACAGATAATGGTATCAGGATAGGAGCTGTCCATAATCACAAGGCTGTAGGAGCCTTCGATGATGGAAAGCATTTTGCGGACCGTGGAAAGGAAATTACCATCGTCCAGTTCTTCCAGAAGATGAGCCACCACTTCCGTGTCCGTTTCGGACTTGAAAACGTGGCCTTTTTCCATAAGGTCCTTTTTCAGAGTCAGATAGTTTTCAATAATACCATTATGAACCACCACAAAATGATTGTGGCAGTCTCCATGAGGATGGGCATTTCTGTCGGAAGGCTTGCCGTGAGTAGCCCAGCGGGTATGTCCAATGCCGATATGGCCCTGGAGAGGATGCTTTTTCAGCTCGTTTTCCAGATTCACCAGGCGGCCCTGCTTTTTCTCAATATTGATTTTTCCATTTTCATAAACCGCAATGCCTGCAGAGTCATATCCTCTGTATTCCAGGCGGCGGAGTCCGTCAATCAGAAAATTCGTGGCATTTCCACTGCCTACATAACCTACAATACCGCACATAAATGGTATTCCTCCTTATATTCATACTGATTCAAGATTTTCATTTGTATAGGGAAACTGCGTGTATCCAATCCAAGTTATACATACGTTTCATATTATATCACAAATCGTATCTTTTTGAAATTGAACAGACAGAGGCGCCGGGATATGATTTCCGGCGCCTCTGCCAACCATTTGATTCTATTTTACATCTGGGTGATCATAGATTCAAGACTCTGCATATCCTGCATATTGGCAATCCCTTCCACCGCCGCAGCCACACCGAGGGCCATGAGGGCGATGAAGAAAATCACAATGAGGATATAAGGGGTTAAGGCAATGAGGAAAGATTTTCCCGGGCGGAAACGATAATTCTGTCCAATGGCCGTCACATCCAGGTAGAAAGACCAGATCCAGATAGCAAAGCTTCCTATGCCGGACAGAGCGCCCACCCCCGCTTCGGCCAGAAAGGTAAAGAAAACAGAAAAGGCCATGGGCAGAGAAGCCGCCATGAATCCTGCCGTAATACCTCTGGCGGTACCCATGCCGCCCCAGAAGCCAGAAATATAGTCGATCACTGCGCTGTGCACCAAGAGGGCTGCCCCCATGAAGAGGACCATGAGAAGGAACTGCATCACCAGCCCCGGCCCCTGCTGAAACAGGGAGAGGGACATGAGAAGCACCACAAATATCCAGATGAAGAATCCTTCTTTCAGCTTTTCCTCGTTAGTGATTTCCATCAAGGCCTGCCGGGGTGAAATGATGAGGGCCATAGCCAGATCAAGTAACTGATTCATACAATCCTCCTTACTTCATAGACGGCACAGAAGAGCCTGCCACAGACTCCTTGAAGGAATCGGCCAGCGCCTTTCCAAAGACACCGGACAGATTTCTGGCCTCGCCGGAAAGGATGCCCTTCAGGGAAACACCGCTGCCATAACTTTTCACCGGAATATTTTCACTCTGGATGCCGCCGCTGGAAGCTGCATAGCTCAAAGCGTCGTAATAATTGCCCATGGCGTCCACCAGTCCCAGGTCCTGGGCCTGTTTTCCGGTGAGAATCCGGCCATCCGCAATAGAGCGTACCTTATTTTCATCCATTTTGCGTCCGTCTGCCACAGTCTGTACAAACTGGTTGTAAATATCATCCACCATGGTCTGCACCATTTCTTTTTCTTCCCCCGTCATGGGACGGTACATGGAAAGGATATCCTTATGGGCGCCGCTCTTAATCTTTTCATTTTTAATGCCCAGCTTGTCCATCAGATCTTCCACATTGGTGTAATCCATGTACACACCGATGCTGCCGGTAATGGTGGCGGGAGATGCAAAGATGTAATTGCCCTTGCTGGCCAGCCAGTAGCCGGCAGAAGCACACATATCTCCCATGGAAATAATAATGGGCTTGCCGCTGCTCCTGATCTTATCCATTTCCTCCGCAATTTCCTGGGTAGCTCCCGTAGAACCGCCGGGGCTGTTGATGCGCACCAGGATGGCCTTGGCCTGGGGATCCTTCCGGGCCGTCTGGAACTCTTTCATAATCTGCTCACTGGTCACACCGCTGCTGCCGGAGAGAATCGAATCAGTGTCAGGGCCGCCGTAAATGGGGCCATCTATACGAATCACCGCCACATAGCCCTGCTTGGCGTTTTCCACGCCGCTGTCCTTCCAGAAATCGGAAGTCCCTGCCGCAATGGCTGCAATCAGCAGAATCACAATGCAGAGCAGCATATATTTTCTTTTTGCTTCTATATTCATAACCTGCCTCCTCTTCAGGAAATGATGATTTCATCCATATCAAAATCAGCTTACAGAAATTATAGCACACCCGGAGGGAGCCCGTCTTTCATAAATCTCAGGAGATGGAGAATCTTTTTCCTCCAATAGAACTCTTGCATTCAGGCGACGATTCATGTATAATAAGTCATACATGGCCGGTTAGTCAAACGGTTAAGACGCTGCGTTCTCAGCGCAGAGAGTATGGGTTCGAATCCCATACCGGTCACCATGGAAAAAAGAGTACTGGAAGGTACTCTTTTTTTGTGCCATGTTTTCCCTTTTCTCCCTGAGCTGCTGATTCTTCTCGTCAGAAGATATACTGCACCAGAAACATATAAAAGAGTGTGCCCCCTGCCATGGAGAGAAGCATCTGCCGTCTCCAGAGATGCAATAGAGCCGTGACCCCCATGCCCAGAGCTTCCGGAATGCCGTGACTGCCGGAGAGGAGGGAAACATCCTTCAGGCAGTACACCACCAGCAGGGCAAAAACAGCGGAAGGAAGTGCTTTCCCCAGGTATTTCACATAGCCGGGAAGACGGCTTCCCGGTTTGAAAATCAGAAAAGGAAGAAACCTTGTAGTCATGGTTCCCAGAACGCAGAGAGCTATGGTCGCTATCTGCTGCCACAAAGGCATGGACGTCATAAAAATCCACCCGCTTTCTCTATGGGCTTTCTAAGCAGGGTAAGCACCAGAAGCATACCTGCCATGGCAGGTATAATGAAGGCATCCTTTCCGAAGAAAAGAAGGGAGAGTATCGAAGCGGCAAGGCCGATGAGGGCCGTGTAATGCTTCCCTTCCTTCAGCCACTGTTCCAGAAATACCACAAGGAACATGGTAGTCATCACAAAGGAAAGGCCTTTCGTATCAAAAGAAACAAGGGATCCCAGCAGGCCGCCGATCATGGCGCCGGAAACCCAGTAGGTATAATCCAGGAAAGACACCCAGAAATAGTACCAGCCCCTGTCCACATCGTAAGGAATGGTGGCGGAATAGTTCAGTGCAAAAGTTTCGTCACACATCCAGAAAATCAGGAAAGGTTTCTTCCATCCCGTTCCCCTGTACTTTTCCAGCATGGCCAGACCATAAAACAGATGCCGGGCCTGTACCGTCAGTGCCGCCACCAGCGTCTGCCAGGGCGCAAAGGAAGAAAGCAGCATGGATACCGTCACAAATTCCAGAGAACCGCCAAATATGAACATGGCCATAAGGGTAGGATATATAAAAGAAAAGCCCAGGGTATACATATAAAAGCCATAGGCAAAGGCAATAAACCAGAACCCTGCAAATATGGGAATGGTGCAGGGAAAAGCCTCATGCAGTGCTTTCCATACCGGAGACGAAGAGGAATTCATAGGCCCTCCTTAGAAAAACAATAAAGGATACCTGTCCTGCTTTACAGGTATCCTTTATTGTATGGGAAAGAAAAAGAGAATGCAAGAGGCAGGGCGCCCTTTGGGCGCCAGAGCAGGCACCTCCTTCGCAGCATTTTCTCTCCTTTTAAAGGAAGAAGACCGCCCCTTTAATCCGGTACCCCGGTGCCTCTGACCGCACCTTAAAAGTGGCGTCCTTCTGTCAAAGACGCCACTTTTAATGATCATATATTATTTATCACCCCCTACCCCAGGCGGATCGTGTCATGGGTGGTGAGGTCCGGCGGGAGGAAAGGCGAAAGGCCGTGAACCGTCCGGCTGCCGGCAGCTTCGGTGAAGGCTTCGAAAATAGCCATATCCAAGCCGTCGTAGGTATAGGAGTATTCCGGATGCCACTGTACAGCCCAGAGGAATTTCTTAGCCGGTGCATAGGCCGCTTCCACCAGACCGTCTTCCGATACGGCCATGGGCTTCAGGGATTCCGCCAGCTTCTTCACTGCCTGATGGTGAAGAGAATTCACACCCAGGAAGTTCACACCCAGTCTTTCATAGAGAGGGCTTCCGGTAAGGATGCTGTTGAAATGAGCCACCCAGTCATAGGCAAAGTCCATGACATGGTTCGGAGCATGAAGGGTGGGACATTCAGCAGCGATGTCCTGATACAGGCTGCCGCCCAAGAGAGCATTCATCAGTTCCAGGCCCCGGCAGATACCAAGTGCCGGCACATCATGATCCCAGCAGTAATGGAACACCATAGTTTCCAGCTCATCCCGTGCCGGGCACACCGGCCCGCAGACCGGCCGTTTCTCTTCGCCATAGAGGGAAGGCGATATATCCTGTCCGCCGGTAAAGAGGAACCCGTCAAAGTCCTCTGCCATGTCTCCAAATTCCTCTTCTGTCAGATGAAGAGGAAGAATGACGGGAATTCCGCCAGCTTCTTTAATGGAATCCATGTATCCCGGCAGCATCCAGATGCTTTCCTTTTCTTCGTCCCACAGCGGCATAACCCCGATCTTTGGCTTTCGCATCATCAACACCTCCTGTTTGACAGGAAATCTTCCTGTCTACTATATAAAATAATAATCCATGCAATCCCCTATAAACAAAAAGATGCTGCCATGGGGCAGCATCTTCGCTGAAAGCAAAAAGGCACTGATTTCTATCAGCGCCTTTGCCTTTCTGAAATTCTATGTTCATAGTATAGCGGAAACCATATTAAAAGGCAAGGAGCCTGCTTAAGAAGAATTTTATAACTGCTTCAAGAAAAATAAGGGTGCCTGGCTAGGTAAGAAGTGCCATGAACCGCCATGCATACAAATCCTGATGAGGACAGCTCTATGAATGAATCAACGCCTTCTTTTCCTTGACAGGCCGTGCAAAGAGAAGAAGCAGTGCGATTTCCAAAGCTCCTACCAGGCAAAGGCCCAGGGAAGTCCCCACCCCTTCAATAATGGCGCTCACCAGCAGGGAGCCAAAAGGCGCACTTCCCAGGAATACGAAGGTATAAAGGCCCATGATGCGGCCAAGGAATTCCTTGGGCGATGCCATCTGGATTACTGTATTGCAGTTCACAATGAAGGCGATGACGAAAAAGCCCAGAAGTCCGAAAAGAATCAGTGCTGGGATGAAATAGGGCACAAAGCTCACTGCCATGAGGAGCAGGCCGCAGAGGATGGCGGATCCGAAAATCATACCATGGGAAAGATGATTCCGGGACGCCCCTGCCAGAAGACCGCTGACCATGGAACCGGCACCGGCCGCGAAAAGAATGGAGCCGAAGCCGTCAATACCGGCATGAAGCACCCGGTCTGCAAAAAGAGGACCATAGGTGCCCATGTTCAGTATAAGCCCGCTCACAATGCCGGCGGCAATAAGGTTCTTATAGATGAGAGGATTGTTTTTTGCCTGCATCAGACCTTCCCTGATTTCATGGAGAGGATGCCGTTCTTCCATTCTGGTCATGACAGAATTCACATCCATGCGGCTGTAGGCAATAATAATGGGTATCAGGGACAGGGCATTCATGAAGAAAATAGTACTGTAGGAAAGATATTTCAAGAGGAACGCTGCCAGAAGAGGACCAGCCATACGGGTAATGTTGAAATTGGCAGAGTTCAGGCTGATGGCGCTGTGAAGAGCCTTCTTCCCCACCAGCTCCGGCATGAAGGCCATGCGGGCAGGCATGTCAAAGCTGTCAATGGTACCGATGAAGAAAGCAAAGAACAGTATCCAGCCATAGGTTTCATGGCCGGTCCACAAAAGAAGCCCCAGAAGGGATGCCTGAAGAAGGTAGAAAAGCTGGGTTCCCAGAAGGATTTTCCGTTTATTGTGCTTATCAATCCAAAGCCCTGTAAAAAGGGTGAAAAAAAGGCTGGGTGCAAACTGGCAGGCAGCCAGCAACCCCAGCAGAAAGGCAGAGTCCGTCATGGTATATACCAGCCACTGCTGGGCAGTGAGCTGAAGCCAGAATCCAATCAGCGCAATCCACTGGGTCATCCAGAATATTCGATAATTTCTGACCTGCAGCGCAGGAAATAGAGAAAGAAGGTGCATAGAGCCTCCCGTAATTGATAGAAATATTTTTATATTTGCATGTAGATTATATCACATTCAACAAAAAAATGCTTTCTCCATCATGAGAAAGCATTCGTACAAATAGGAAAAAGGTGCCGCAGGGAAAGGGGACAGTGCTGCGCCCCGAGGGTTCTTAAAATGGACCAGCCCTCCATACCGGAGGGTTCTTAAGTCTGACACCTTTCAGTCCGAGGGCTGTGGTGGCGGCTTCGCCGCAGGGATATGGCCCTCTCCTGTGGAAAGGGCGTGCCTGTCCGGTGCTTATGCCCTGTCTTCCTTCGCAGATACAGCCTGGTTCCATCATATCCTGCCAGCACGCTATTTCATCTTTTCCGACTTAGTCAGGGCCTCTTCTCCGGCAGCTATCACTTCTTCTGTGGTGATTTCTGAAATGGGAGTATAGTTTCCGGAAGCTATGGTTTTATTCACATGTTCCGGTCCCATGGGCATATCCCAGGAAGAAAGGGCTTTGGAGCAGGGGCCCAGGGGATGGTGGAATTTGGCGTTGCTGGGGCCGAACATGGCAATGGTCGGTACACCCCGGCTGTCGAACACGTACATGGGGCCGCTGTCGTTGGTAAAGGCCAGAGCGCAGCGTCCGGCAGCTGCCATGAATTCGCCCATGGAGAGCTTTCCTGCTGCCACAATGTACCTTTTCGATTCCATGGCGCTTACTGCCTTTTCAATGAGAGGAATTTCCGAGGGCACGCCGAAGAAAACGGGAATCAGCCCTTTTTTCGCAAAATGGTCAGCCACTTGTCCGTATTTTTCTGCAGGCCAGTTTTTTTCTGCCGTGGAGCTTCCCACGGAAAAACCGGCCAGCCTGTCACCCGGCTGAATGCCCTGGGATTTGTAAAACGCCCGGGCCTTCCTGTCCCATTCCGGAGAAGTGAAGGTACGCATGCCGCTGTGATGAAGATCTTTCACCCCCAGCCTTTCCAGCACCTTCAGATACTTATCCACGGCATGGGAATTATAAGTTTCAATGGTCATGGGCCAGTCCATGAATAAGGAATCTATCCGGGTGCCCTCTTCCCCGCCCCAGTGCTTTGGCCCCATGGCCAGGGCCAAAAGGGTGCTTCTGGTGGTGCCGTGGAGGGTCAGAAGGATATCCGGATGAAGTTTTCCGATTTTCTTTCCCAGCTTCCAGGTGGCAGCCATCCCTTTTTCCTTACCGTGGCGGTCAAAGGGAATGATTTCATCCACGTTGGGATTGTATTTCACCGATTCCTGAAAACGAGCATCCATGACAAGGATGATTTTAGACCCCTTCGCCTCCCGGCGGAGCACTTCCAGAAAGGGGGAAATGGAAACCATGTCGCCGAAATAGAGCATGTAAATGAGGACAATGGTTTTGTTTGTCAGGTCCACTTGATAATGTTTTTCTTCCATGGCTTAGTCCCTGCGAATCTTATGAATGAGGCCGGTGGTGGAGTAACCATCCACGAAGGGAAGGATTTTCACTTCCCCTGCATACTGCCTTCCTGCCACTTCTTCTACTTTGTAGTCTCCGCCTTTTACCAGAATATCCGGTTTCAGATGGGACAGCAATTCTTCCGGTGTATCTTCACCGAAAATAACCACTTCATCCACACTCCGAAGGGAGGCCAGCATGAAACTTCTGTCTTCTTCGCTGTTTACCGGACGCTCAGGACCTTTCAGCTTTTTCACCGATTCATCACTGTTCAGGCCTACAATCAGATGGTCCCCCAGGGAAGCGGCCTGCTGCAGATAGGTCAAATGGCCCCGGTGAAGGATATCGAAACAGCCATTGGTGAAAACCACCTTTTCACCCCTCTCCTTCCAGAGACGTACCTTCTGTTCCGCTTCTTTCCAGGTCAGAGGCTGGTAGGAAAGACGTACTTCCCCTTTCCTGTTCCAGGCTCTGATCAGTTCTTCCCGCCGGACCTGGTAGGTCCCTACTTTGGAAACCGCAATACCGGCGGCTTTGTTGGCCAGTTCCAGAATGGTATCCATCGGAAGACCTGCGGCCACGGCGGAGGCGGTGACAGCCATGACCGTATCACCGGCACCGGATACGTCGAAGACGTCCTGGGCGGCGGAAGCCCGATGAATGGCACCTTTTTCGCTGATGCAGGTAATGCCCTTTTCCGACCGGGTGACAAAAAGATGGGTAAGATGGTACTTTTCCCGCACTTTCTTCCCTGCTTCTTCCACTGCCTTGTCATCATTGGGAATTTCTCTGCCCACGCAGTCCGACAGTTCCTTCAGATTAGGCGTAATGCCAAAGGCGCCGTCATACTTGGTCCAGTCGGACCCCTTGGGGTCCACCAGCACCGGTACCTTATATGTCCGGGCAAGAGCAATCACCTTTTCTGAAAGTCCGGCGGTAATCATGCCTTTGCCGTAATCGGAAAGGACGATGACTCCAAGACCCCGGGCCAGAAGATTTTCCAGCCATTCCAGCACGAAACGGCATTCTTCAGGAGAAGGATTTTTCTTTTCCTCGTAATCAAGGCGCATCATCTGCTGACGGGCGCCAAGGATCCGTATTTTGGCAGTGGTGTGGTAATGCTCGGCACAAATCATACCGGACATATCAATGCCTGCCTGTTCCATGAGGGAGGTAAGCACCGCTCCGTCCGCATCATTGCCCTTCATACCGCAGGCATAGACCTGGCAGGAAAGAGCCGCCAGATTGGCTGGCAGCGCCGCCGGGTACTTCCCGCTGGGATTCCACCAGGTTCACCGGCACCGGAGCCTCCGGAGAAATGCGGTTCACCCTGCCTGTAATATAGCGGTCAGTCATCATATCGCCAATCACTGCCACTTTAATCTCTGTGATTTCTTTTTCTAAAAAACGTACTCCGTCCTGCTGCATAGATACTCCTGCTATTTCACCATAGCCGACTTTTTCAGGATTTCCTCATTGATTCTGCGGCCTGTCTTCGTAACTGCCAGGCCGGCGCGGCTAGTTTCCTTCAATTCTACGGGGAGGCGTCGTCCCACGTCCCCCATGGCCTCGATTACCTCATCGGGAGGGATGACGCTTTCGATGCCGTTCATGGCCATTTCCACCGCCAGAAGGGCATGGACTGCGTGAAAGGCGTTTCTCTTCACGCAGGGCACTTCCACCAGTCCCCCTACCGGATCGCATACCAGGCCCAGTATATTCTTCAGGGCCAGGGCAAAGGCATTTCCTATCTGCCTGGTGGACCCTTTCAGAAGATCCACCGCAGCTGCCGCGGCCATGCCGCAGGCGGCGCCGCATTCGGCCTGGCATCCCCCTACGGCACCGGCAATGGATGCCTTTTCTGCAATCACCCTGCCAATGGCGCCGGCTGTAAAGAGGGCGCAGGTGATGTCATACATGGAAGCATTGGTTTCTTCCGCCACCGCAGAAAGGACGGCAGGAACGATGCCGCAGGAGCCTGCTGTAGGGCAGGCTACGATGCGGTACATTTTCGCATTGGCCTCCGCCGTAGCAATGGCATAGGAGGCAGCCCGCTGACAGAGAGGGGAAATGAAACGCATGTGTCCGGTAAACAGGCGGTTGGCATCGCCGCCCACCAGGCCGCTGGCTGATTTGGAGGTGTCGGACAGCCCTTTCTGGATGGACTCCCTGAAAATAGGAATGGTATATTTCATGCGGGCCCAGATTTCCTCATAACTTTTCCCGCTTTCTTCTGCTTCCACACGGCAGGCAATAATGCCGGGAGAGCATTTTTCTGCGTCTGCCACGGCAAACAGTTCTTTCATAGAATGATATTCCATAAAGCCCTCCTCAAATAATATCCAAAGCCATGACGTAGGTAATGTTCTCGTTGGAATTCTTCACTTTTTCCGCCACTGCCGGAGGCACGGGCTGGTCGGTATGAATAATCATGACCGCATCGCTTCCCTTGCCCTTGCGGAAAAGACGCATAGTGGAAATATTAATCTTCTCTTTAGCCAGCTCTTCACACACCTTTGCCACCACCCCGGGCTTATCATAGTGCCTGGTGAGAAGGGTATACTCTTCCCCTGTGATTTCCACATCGTAACCGTCAATATTGGTCACCATAATGCGGCCGCCGCCAAGGGAGCGGCCCACCACCACCACATGGGCGCCGTGAATGCCGTAGGCTTCAATCCTGGCCACATTGGGATGGCCCATATCCTCTTCCGAAAGATAGAAGGAAATATCGATGCCCCTCTCTTTGGCTATATTCAATGCATCACGAATGGTGCCGCTGTCCGGCGAATAGCCCATAAGGCCTGCTGCCAGAGCCCGGTCGGTGCCATGGCCTTTGCCGGTTTTTGCAAAGGACCCGTAAAGCGTAATTCTGGCTTCCTTCACCGGTTCCCCCAGAATAGCCCGGGCGGTCTGTCCGATTCTGGCCGCTCCGGCGGTGTGGGAGCTGGAAGGCCCTACCATCACCGGTCCAATGATATCAAAGATTCCCATGTTACCCCACCTTTTCAAATGATAGAAACGTTGACGACTCCGTCAAAAGACTTATGAAATCCAACCCCCGCCCCGCTTTTTGGAAACAAAAGAAAATCTGCCGCAGGACGGCAGATTTTGAATATTCCCCAATCCAAAGCCAACCGGCGCAAGGAAGCTCTTTTTATCATGGAGTTACATCCAGTGGCTGAGATCGAAATCTTCGCCAATGGTTTCACGGATACAGATTTTTGCAATGTACATGCCCATCAGAGTGAGGGAAGAACGGCGGATCATGCTGTTATCCCAGATATTCTGCAGCTTCTCCAGATCCGGGGACACCTTGCTGAGAATATATCCCATTTCCTTCCGGTCATAATTCACAGGACGGGATTCCACCAGCGCCAGGATGCTCCTTCTGGTGACCTCATCATCCAGACCCATGTCATCAAAGAGACCTGCCAGAGTAGATTCATCCACAGCCGCCGGCTTGATATAGGAATTATAGAGACTGGGCACCAGAGTGCCTTCCGGCCAGGCGCTGTACACCGAAGCCAGCTCACTCTTCATGCAGCCCCGGAAGGCGAAAATCAAAGGATAGGAATCATGAAGCACCTGGCCGAAGGGAATATCCTTATTGGCCAGAGATACGCAGTGGAGATACTCCAGCTGCTGGTAGCCTGTATACTCATCGGGCAGCTTGTAAAGGAAGGGCGTAATGTACTTTTCCGCATACTTTCTCAAATGTTCTGCATCCACATTGTCCGTATTTCTGGAATAGTGGAAAATGAGAAGGAGCGCCAGGGCATGGAATTCACTTTCCTCCATGCGGGGCATGGCCTTCAGGGCATCATAGGCCAGGATAGTCTTCGTATCAGACCGGCTGCCTCTGGCTACGTCGGAAAAGGCATCGGTCACCATTTCCAGCACCGTCGGCGTAGGCATCATTACATAGGTGCGCTGGGCGTTCTGCATGGCTTCCTGCACCATAATATGGGTCAGCGTATCCACAGCTTCCCGGTTCTTCATATGGAGCCCTTCGATGAGATGCTGGGTGACCCGGCGGGTATCCTGCTCCACCGTAGAAGAAACAGCGCCGTAGCGGTTCAGGAAATGACGGACGAAGTATTCCTCCAGCGATGTGAGATCCGGCGCCGAAGTAAACACATGAGGTTCTTTTTCCGGCGGGAAGGGACTGCCGGTACTGGCAGCAGAGAAGGCATCCCGGGCCTTGGATTCGCCAAAATCCTTCCTGGTGAACACTTTCGTCTTTTCCTCTTCCTCCTCATCAAAACGCACGGGAGCGGGGCGCTTCGGTTTCACAGGAATAATTCGGGTAGCATCATCCACGGGAGCGACCTTATGGACAGGAGGCTTCTTCTCCTTTTCCAAATCAGGAAGCCCCTTCTTTTCCTCCTCTCCGTTCTCCATTTCTTCTGCTTTTCTGCGCTTCATGGGGAAACCGCAGATAATGAAGTAGGAAACGGCAAAGAAAAGCGCTGCTACCGCAGCGAGCACTATATAAGGAATAATAACCATGAAATCTCCTCATTCTCATAAACTGACATAAATTCAGTTACATGGTATCATATTTTCGGATTCACTTCAATCATACCATGGTACCCATAGTATAATAATATTACTATAAATGCAAAGGAGAATATGATGGAAGAAATAGAACTTGCCATTCCCGGATGTTTTCTGTCCGTATCCGATGATGACCTGCTTATTACCTCAAACCGGCCGCTCAGCTCCCTTTCCACCGCCATTTACGGCGGCGGGCTCAGAACCATCCGCTATGCCTTAAACCACAGGCTCACTCACTATTACCCATCGGAAAAAGACTTCCCCGGCGGCTCCGTATCAGCCTATCTGGAAGAGTGCGCCAGAAGATTGACTGCGGATCCCGAAGAAAGCGCCGTCCTCCTCACTGCCGCCACTGTAAGCCTTTATTCCCATAAAATCATCCAAACCGGTCCGGTAACCGTGGAAATCGTGACCACCGGCGGCGTAGAAAAGACAGCCTGCCGCGCCTCCTCCCCTGCCCTCTACCGGGAAGAAGAAGGCCGCTTTATGCCTCTGGGCACCATCAACATGATGGTCCTTCTGAAAGGCCGCCTCCCCGACGGCATTATGGCCAGGGCCTTCATCACCCTGACCGAAGGGAAAACCGCTGCTCTCCAGGACCTGGGCATTGCCGATGTCAATAACGGTCTTCCTGCCACCGGAACCGGCACCGACGGCATTACCTTCATCACCGACCCCAGCGGCCCTCTCTTCACCGACGCCGGCCCCTTCTCCGAACTGGGCGCCGCCCTGGCAAAAGCTGCTTATGAATCGGTTACCGAATGTCTTGTGAAATACGACCACCCTTGGAACGCATCGCCCCTCCTGCAGACACCGGATGCCGTAGATTTGAAGCAATTAAAGAAATCCCTATCCAAAGAGCACTGACAACGGAAGAATCCGGTCTGTTCATGAAAAGAAAAGGGAGTAAAAGAGGGGCCATAATCCCCATTCCCGACTATCGGCTATCGGCTACCAGCTGTCGGCTGTCAGCTTTCCGATTCCCGAGTCTCCAGTTGGCTGTTCAAATCATTTGAAAAAAATAGTAAGCAAATTCGGAAAGCTGAAAGCGGTAAGCAGACAGCTGGTTCCCACATCAGTTGTCCGCTAACGGCTCACGATTCTCAATTCCCGAGTCCCCATTCCCGATTCCCCATTCCCCAGTCCCCAGCCTCCAGTCCCCATTAAAAAAATAGACAAATCCCCTGCTCTTTGTTATGATTGATAATAGTATATTGTATTTAGAAAAGGAGTTGGTCAGGCTATGCCCTATGACGAGCGGACAATCAGCGAATTAAGTGAATCTGCGGAAATTACCCCTATGGGAATCCAACTGGAAGTGAATGCGGAAATTTTTACCACCATCCACAACCTGCTTTGGACCGTGAAAGATGAAGTGGAAATCGACAGGGCTGATGAGTCCCGTCTGTACAGTCTCTGGCGCACCACCATCCGCGAGATGTCACTCATTGAGCTCCGCAAAGGACACGGTCTTCCCATGTCTACCCAGGTAGGCATGCTCCAGGAAGCATATAATATAGAAACCCGTTACATGGCGGACCAGATTTTCCGTCCGGTGAACATGAAACTTGCCCGCCAGATGGCTGAGAGGGAAAGCGGCTTTCATGAGGATGAAATGAATGACCTCTTTGAGCGCACTGTTTGGCCGTCGGTGAAGGAAAACAAAACGGGAAATCAGAAGCACCCCATGGCCTTCATCATTGCCGGACAGCCCGGTTCCGGAAAGACCCGCATGTCTTCCATGATTATCGAAGAGTACGGCGGTAATATCATCCAGTCCATGAGTGATAATTTCCGGGGATTCCACCCCCGTTTCCGGCAGCTGCTCAAGAAATACGGCCAGTACTGCGCCTGCTTTTCCATAGAACAGGGGAAATACCTGTCGGACCTGACCATGAAAAAGGCGGCAGAAGGCCGGTACCACATCCTCCAGGAAGGTTCTCTGGAAAACGTGGCCCATACGCTGGACTATATTTCCTACCTGAAAGACATGGGCTATGAAATCTGCGTACTCCTTCGGGCCTGCCCGAAAAAGGAAAGCTGGAAGGCCATTCATCAGCTCTTCCTTCAGCAGCGGCTGAAAGCTCCCGGCCTTTCCCGGCTCATTACGAAGGACCATCACGACAAAGCCTGCATGGCCTTCCTCTCTGCCACCAATGACCTCATCAGTCAGAATCTCATGGACCGGCTCATTATCAAGAGCCCCAAGGGACTTCTTTACGACAGCGATGATATGCCTACGGAGAGGGTCAGCGAACTTCTGGCCAGACGAATGGTTAAATAAAAGCAGCGGCGCCCTGAAAGCGCCGCTTTCATCATTTCAAAAGGAAATTCTCATGGATCCGAAAACACTTTTCCTGGAAACCGCCCGATCTCTTCGGCTCACAGCCTGCGGCGCCTGCAGCATTGATTTTTCAAAGGACCTTTCTCAGGCTCTCTCCAAAGCCGGCCCCGTCCCCTTCGCACCGGCGGAAGCGGAAAAACGGCTTTCGCCGGAAAGCCTCCTTCCCGGTGCCCGCTCTTTCTTTGTCATTCTATTTCCCTATAAAACGGAAGAAAGGGAAATGGGAAACATTGCCCTCTACGCCCGAAGCGAAGACTATCACCGGGTCAATCACCGGTACATGGACCGCATCATAGAGGTGGCAGCAAAAGCCTTTCCCCAGGCCCGTTTCAAATCTCTCACCGACACATCCCCCATGGTGGACCGGTGGCTGGCCTACGCCGCAGGGCTGGGCTTCTTCGGAAGAAACCACTGCCTCATCCATCCGGTGTACGGTTCCTATGTCACCATCGGCGCCATTCTCACCACCCTTCCCCTTTCCCCCGATACCCCCCTCACCCTTTCCTGCGGGGACTGCCGCCTTTGTGAAAGGGCCTGCCCTGGGAAAATCATAGGGAAAGAGCCCTTCAACCCCTGGCACTGCAAATCCTATCTCACCCAGAAAAAAGAAGACCTCCCCGAAGAAGAGCAGGCCATCATCCGAAGAACGCCCCTGATTTTCGGCTGCGACGGCTGCCAGAACTGCTGCCCCTACAACAGGAAAGCGCCGCCTTCTCCCCTTCCTGAAATCCGGGAAAACAGGATTCCCTTCCTCACGAAAGAAATGATGGAATCCATGTCCAACCGAGCCTTCGATAAAACCTATAAAAATTACGCCTTCGCCTGGAGAGGGAAAAAAGTACTTCTCCGAAACTGGCATATAGTTCATGAAAAGTAAAAAGAGGCTGTGAAAAAATGATTACCATTTTTTCACAGCCTCTTTTGGTTTTTCCTGTGTCCCGTGGCTGCCTTCCAGGGGAGGCAGCTGGAATGGGCAGGCGTCCTATACAATGATGATTTCCTGTGATTCCTGTACTTTCATGGCCTGCAGGAAATCCATGACATGGCAGCAGGAAAATTCTTATATTTCCCGGGCCCTTGAATGAATCGGCGTTTCCTATCCCTATTCTCCCTTCTTAACTACTGTTTCGTGAAGTTTGGTACCGTCGGGGAGATAACCGGTCAGGGTCAACTGGCTGCCATCCGATTCCAGAATGGAATAGTTGTCACTTTCCGGCTGGGGAGCCACGTACTGATCCAGTGCATGCTGTTTCCACAGATCCGGATAGCGTACGTTGCCGGAAAGGCCGTCAATGACATACACCGGCCCTTTGTCTGACCGCTTGAAATCATAGATATGGCCTCTGTCCCTATAAGTATGAAGGTGCGCAGAAATCACCAGATCCACGCCATACTTGTCAAAGAAAGGCATGAAGGCCTGTCCTTCTTCCGAAAAGCCCTCTTCCCGGTGGGGACGATTTTCATCGGCAAAGCCGTACTGCAGGGGATCTTTGTGCATGAGCACCACTTTCCATTTCTGCTTTGTTTCCCGAAGATCCTTTTCCAGCCATACCTTTTCTTTTTCATACAGATCCGGCAGCCACTCTTTTTCTTCATCCAGCGATGTATCCAGTACGGTGAAATGCACATCGCCCCAGTCGAAGGAATAGTAATGGTTTTTCAAATCCTTATTTCCATTATCGGGCAGATTGAAATGGGTGAGATAGCGTTGAGGCATATGGTTCTTCCAGTCCAGGGAGTAGGCTTCGTGGTTGCCCAGCGCCGGTGCCACGGGGATGCGGGAAAGAAGATCCCCGCTGCTTTCAAACCAGGTCTGCCACTGGTATTCATCTTCTCCATTGTCTACCAGATCTCCCAGAGCAATCATGAAAGCAGCATCCTGGTTGTCCTTAGCTGCCTGATGTATCAGATTCTTCCAGTCCGTATAATCGGAGCTTTGGGAATCAGAGGTCACAATGGCCTTGAAAGGGCCTCCATTATCGGTATGAAGGGGATACCAGGAGCTCACCCGGTTTTCTTCCCTTGTTCTGTATTCATAATCCGTCCCTTTTTCCAGCCCCTTCAGCTCTGCTGTATATACCGTGCCGTTTGAAATGCCCCGATTCCCTTCCAGCTTTTCTCCTAAAGCAGAGACGCTGTAAATGGTGTCGGTTCCCTTCTTTCTGTATTCCAGAGAATTTTCCTTACCCGTCGGCATTTCCCACATGACAGTCCGTCCCTTTTCATTATCTCCTGCCACCACCTGATGCACGTTAAAGGGCTTCATGGTCTCCGTCACAGGGCCGGAAGCGGCCTGTCTGGATGAAGGGGCCGCCTGGTTTCCACAGCCTGCAGTGACAGCAGCAGTCAGTCCCAAAGCCACAAGCAGGGCTGTCCATTTCTGATTCATTCTGTTTCTCCTTTATTTTCATGTCTCTATGATGATAAAATCAATGGATAAAATCAATGATACTATTCTACAAGTTAAAGTGAACTTCAAGTCAAGTGCTTTTTCATGACATCAGTTCTGCAGAAAGACGAACGCATCCCTCTGTCGGCACCGACTTGCAATCAACGTGCCAAACCACTTCTATCGCTTTTCCTCCCCTTTCAGCGGCAGATCCGACCGGTTATAGGGATCTTCCATTTCTGTCAGAAGACCCCAGTATTTCTTGGGGAGGAAGTTTCTTCTTTCCCTTGGATTTCTTCTTTCCTCAATGCCCATATGGCGATAGTAGTTTTTCCACAGCCGGCGGAAATCTTCTTCTGATCCGCTGTATCTGACCTGCTGGTCTTCCTGTTCCACCATGCCCATGAAGAGATGGCCGTTTTCGTAGATGGCCGCTTCCCGGCGTCCCTTATCGTAAATAGCCCAGCGTTTCTGGGAGAACCGCTGTTGGAAATGGACGGCTAGGAGAGGGAGAATGTGGTGATCCGGCTTCATGACCGCATAGAGCATGCCGTCATCCAGTTCGCTGAACCGGAGGATGCCCCGGAATTTTTCCGCTTCGTTTCCCACTTCCCGGCACATGGCAAGAATATCCTGCACCCAGGGTTCTTTCCGGCAGGTATAAATCTTCTTTTCCCTCTTGAATCCTTCTTTCATAAAATAGAAAATCTTCATTTCCTTTCCTTCTTCGTTGGAAAGAAAAGCCCGGTACATCCATCGCATCGCTTCTTTGCCGCACTTCTTTTCAAAGGCCGCCGCCACTTTTTCCGCATCCGGCAGGCGGGTGATGACAATGCTCTGGGCGCCGAAAAGGGGCACTTCTCCCCCTTCCACCAGAATGCCTTCCAGATGGCTGGTCCCGTGGTGGTAGATTTCATAAACGGTGGTCAAAAAGCCCACATAGGTTCCGTCATAAAAGAAATACATGGTATCCCTTCCTCAACTCTGGGTATCAAAAAGACTCATTTCCCGCACTTCCCTTACGGCTGTCCTGGAAATCAGGCGTCTGCGGAGCTGTTGGCTGTCAAGAGAAATCCCGCCGTAATAGCGGCCGTTCACAGTCATGAAATAACGGGCCCTTTTCATGACGATACCCACCCTTCTTACATCTTCAAAAGAAAGGTTCCCGTAACGCCGGAGTTTGACAATGCGGAGAGCGCTTTTCACGCCGATGCCGGGCACCCGGAGAATCATTTCATAAGAGGCCCGGTTGATTTCTACAGGAAAGAGTTCCCTGTGCCTCAAGGCCCAGGTACATTTGGGATCCAGCTCCTCATCAAAATCCGGTTCCTCCGGCGTAAGGATTTCTTCTGCCTGGAAATGGTAGAACCGAAGGAGCCAGTCTGCCTGGTACAGCCTGTTCTCCCGGGAAAGGGGCGGCCGCCTTAAGGCAGGCAGATTCTTTCCCTTCATCACCGGCACATAGGCGGAATAGTACACCCTTTTCAAAGAAGCCTTCCGGTAAAGCCCCTGGGTAAGAAGGAGGATCTGCCGGTCGCTTTCTCCGCTGGCCCCCACAATGAGCTGGGTAGTCTGACCGGCCGGCACGAAGGAGGGAGCCTTTTTGAAATGTTTCTTTTCCTCCTTGTGCACTTCAATGGATTCTTTGAAAAATTTCATCGGTGCCAGAATGGCATTCCTTGTTTTCTGAGGCGCCAGAAGGCGGAGGGACTTTTCCGACGGCAGCTCTATATTCACGCTGACCCGATCCACGTACCGTCCCAGTTCATTGAGAAGGGCTTGATCCGTGCCCGGTATGCCTTTCATGTGGATATAGCCATTGAAATGCTCCCGCTCCCGAAGCAGCCGGGCCACCTGGATAAGAAGCTCCGTGGTATAGTCGGGAGAGCGGATAATGCCGGAGGAAAGAAAAAGGCCTTCAATGTAGTTTCTCTTATAAAATTCGATGGTGAGCGTCACGATTTCTTCCGGCGTCAGCATGGCCCGCTTCGTATCATGGCTCCGCCGGTTCACGCAGTATTCACAGTCGTAAATGCAGGAGTTGGTCATCAGTATTTTTAAAAGAGACACACAGCGGCCATCGGCTGTCCAGGTATGACATATGCCGCTCTTATGGCCGTTTCCCAGTCCCCCTGCGTTGGCCCGGCTGGAGCCGCTGGATGAGCAGGATACATCGTACTTGGCCGCATCTGCCAGAATGTCCAGTTTTTCTCCGATATCCATATTTCCTCCTAGAACATTTTTTCTTGATTCATTATATCATAAAACAGAATGGTTGTTCCAGTGAAACTTCCATAAAAAAAACAGGCCTTCTAAGCCTGTTTTTTCTATGGACCTTATTCCTTTTCTTCTGTATCCTTCTTTTCTACTTTTTTCAGAACCACAGAAGAGCCCTGCTTTTCTGCTTCAAACTTATCCTCTTCCGTCAAGTGCTCTGAATCCAGCACGATTTTCACACCCATGCGGTCCAGCATTTCATCAATCGTATGCTGTGTCTTAAAAAGTTCACCCATCAGTATCGTCCTCCATTACACATGATCTTTCCATTCATAATATTCTTTTTTACGAATCTGCCGCCAAAGGAAGGCCCCCAGGGTCCACACAAAGGCAATCACCAGAAGAGCCGTACTCGGCATGCCGTCCATGGCCTGCTTCAGGGAATCCACTTCCACCGTAAAAATGGAAGGCAGCACAGCAGCATAGGCCGAAAGGTAAATGGCAATGGCAAAGAAGGAAGAAACATACGCCGCTGCCAGTCCCACTTTCACATGGCGCATACGGGTCATGAAGAAGGCTGCCACAAAAAGAATGGCTGTGGCCACCAGACTGATCCAGAAGAAGCTGCTGTAGGTATTGGAATCACCGGCATGACTCTTAAGAAGGATAGCCAGAATGATGTATACCACCACGGTGAGAACGCTGGATACCAGAAAAGCGGCGCGGAACCGTTCTGCCAGGGGATTCACCGCCTTCACCGCCCCATACAGGGTGCCCAGCTGGAAAGCAGCCAGAATCATCCAAAGAGCGCAGAAAATGCCGAGAACCGAAAATTGAGAACCGTCATTCATAAGAAGGGAAGAACCGGCCAGTCCCATCACCGCAAGGGCTGCATAGGAAAAGGCAGAAATTACCTTCATCACCGCCGGCTGGCTGCAGGTATTTCTGAAAAGGGACGCTGCCATGCGAAGAAGAGCCCCTGCTGCCACCAGCAGGATGAGGACAATATTTTCCGTGTGGAATAAATTATCCGAAACACCGGGAATGGCGGCTCCCATCATGAAGAGCCCCAGAAAATACCAGAGTTCATTACCGTCCAGACAGGGACGAAGAAGGCCAAGCACCGCTCTGTTTTCATCCCGGCTGCGGCACACCAGCGGTGCAGAAAGGCACAGGCCCCAATCCGCTGCTTCCAGGATCATGTATAATCCGAAAAAGCAGAGTGGCAAAAGCAATACATTCGAATCAGCGTTCATAAAATCCTCCAATGATGATTAAAGATAACACCCTTTAAAAGTATACCACAACAGGAAGGACTGCAACAAAATTTTTAACTGTCAAAAAGAAAACAGGGCGTCTCCGTTTTGAACTCCTCCCCTGAATCTGCTATGATAAAAATAAGAAATCAAGTGAAACTGATTGGCACAGGAGGGATACCTATGAATCTGTCTAAACTGGTAAAAGCACTTCTTTTGGCTCTGGCTGCCGCTGTAGTATCCAAAAAATTAAAGCCGAAGGCAAAAAACAGGATGGAAGAAATGGCAAGGCCCGATTCTTCCACCCCCGCCGTATTAAAGCCACTGGAACCCATCACCAGGGCCTACTGGATCCTTCATCCCCAAAAAGCCCTATACCTGTGGCTCTTCCAAAAATCCTTCGGCTTTGCCTGGAGCCTGGCGAAGAGATATTTTGGAAAATAAAGAGCCTGCTGTCCTTTTACTCTCCCTGCACCTCTGACCGGAAATCAAAGGACGCAATCATCAGTGCTCCCTTCCCCAGCGGCTTTCCGTAAACTTTCTTCCCCTGTCCATGGCGCCAAGGAGGGTATTTTCTTTCCCTGCGGCATAGAGCATGAGGCCTCTGTAGAGGGATAAAAGAAAGGGAGCCCCCCTCTTTTCCAGGTCCCTGTCAGAAATAATGGGAAAGGCCCAGTCAGCAGTGTAAATCAAAGCAGAATGGAACTCTTCCTTTTGGAAGAAGGACAGTACATTGGCCTCTGCCAGACTGATGCCAAAGGGCGTTCCGCCATAGAGGGAAAGGCCCTTTCTCCCTGCCCTGCCGGCAGAAAAGGCGAAACGGCCCGCTTTTTCCGGCGTATCGAAAAAGGCAAGAATCGCATCTTCTTTCGCCCTTTCGACAGACCTTTCCTCCATGTCCCCTGCCAAAGTCAAAGATAGGTCCACTCCTTCCCCGGAAAGGGAAGAAGCCGCTTTTTGGAGAAGGAAAGAAGGTTTTGAATCTCCCTTGAAAAAGGCATACACCTGCAGTAATCTTTTTTCTTTCATTTCCATCATCCCTTTCCCTGTGAAGCTTCCCGCCGGGAAAACTCCAATTCATTCATATCCTCTGCCTGTAAAAGAAATTATATGCACCCCCCCTCTCTGAGGCCGTCAAAAGGGCTGTGAAAAAATGAGTCACCATTTTTTCACAGCCCCTTTTTGCTTTAGTTTCAAGACCTTGAGCCGTAAACTGAGCCCGACAGTTCACCGAAGGAAAGAGGACGGCCTTCCATGGCGGCAATCCGTTTTCTTCTTTCTTGTTCATCATATTCCCGAAGGCTCTGGGTAGCAGTACCCCAGATGAGACCCAGGACAGCCATGTTCATGAGAAGAGATGTGCCGCCGAAGGAGATGAAGGGCAGTGGTATGCCTGTGACCGGGAACCAGCCGATTACCATGGCAATGTTTACCAGGCCCTGCACGGAAATCAGAAGGGTCAGACCGTATACCAGAAGGGCCGGATAGGTTTCCTTCAGTTTTCTGCCCACTGACAGCCCGTAAAGCATGAAAGCCAGGTACAGGCAGAGCAGGGTGGCGGAGCCTATAAAGCCGTACTCCTGACTGAATACGGCATAGGCAAAGTCGGTATACTGTTCCGGCAGATAGAGGAATTTGGAGAACCCCTCCCCCATGCCCTGGCCCAGAATGCCGCCGGAGCCTACGGCAATGAGGCTCTGCATGGTCTGGTAGCCCATGCCCTGGGCATAGTCTTCCGGATGGAGGAGCACCACCAGCCGGGCCATGCGGTAGGGCGCCACAATGGCAAGCCCCAGGAAGAGAATAAAGGAAATCCCTAAGGACAGCAGGATTTCCAGAAGAGGCATGCCTGCTATGATGTAGAGAAGCCCCGGAAAAATAAGTATCATGCCGGCGGTACCCATATCAGGCTGTTTCAGCACCAGCACCGCCATGATGAGGGGCATGTAGAGCGGGGTGAAATAATGAAAAAGGCCGGCAAAGGTGGCACTCTTCTTTTTCCTTAGGGAGGGAATGATAAGTCCCGCCACCGGCAGGAACAGGTGTCCGAAAATGGACATGCCCATGCGGGCATCAATCTTTTTGGCCAGATGGGCCGATGCCCATACCAGGCCGGTGACTTTGGCAATTTCCGAAGGCTGGAGGGAAAAAGGTCCCAGTGAAATCCAGCGGGTAGCCCCATTCACCGTCCGTCCTGCCACCATGACAAGAGCCAGGAGGCCTATAGTGCCCAGGCACCATAGGAAAGCCCCCTTCTTAATCACATGGTAATTCACCCTTGACAGGATGAATGCAAGAAGGCTGCTCACTCCCAGAAAAACCAGATGCCTCAGGATATGGCTGTAGGGATTGGCACCGGACTCCATATTCATATAATAGGTAGAGCTGTATACATTAAAAGCCCCCAGGATAATCAGTATGCCTGCCACGATGAACATCTTCTGCAGTGCCCGGGGCGCATACTTCATATCAATCAGGGACGTCTCGCTACGAGACGACATACCGGATTCCCCTTTCTGGAGAACTTTTCCTCATATTCCGTTTCCACGTCCCCTGCCACCGGAGCGGCATGAAGGTCATAGGTCACATGGGAAAGTTCCCAGCCCATCGCTTTAAATTCTTCAATGGAAAAATCAAAAAGGTCCTTATTGTCGGTTTTGAAGCGGATTTCTCCGCCTTCCTTCAGGATAAGGGCATACCGTTTCAGGAAATCCCTGTAGGTGAGACGACGCTTGGCATGCCGTTTCTTGGGCCAGGGATCGCTGAAATTCAGATAAATTACATCCACTTCCCCTTCGCCGAAGATATTCAGGATTTCGCTCACATCGCCCAGAATCAAGCGCACATTGGTCAGCGGCGGTTCTTTTTCTGCCGTCTTTTTAGCGGCATAGTAAATGACCCCTTCCTGCACCTCCATGCCGATGAAATTCACCTGGGGATGGATAGCAGCCATGCCGGAAATAAACTGACCCTTGCCGGTGCCAAATTCCACATGGAGCTCGTTTTCCGGATGGGGAAATACGTTTCGCCATTTTCCCTTTCGGTCGGTCGGTTCCTCCAGATACAAAATATCTGTGTATTCTTTGATTGCTTCATCAATCCACGGTTTCCTGCGAAGCCTCATATATTTGATATCCTCCTTGGGAAATACAGGAAATGTATATCCTGATTTATTCTTATAGTATCACAGCCCGAAAGGTTTGTCACAACGGGGTACGAATCTCACCTCTCCCGGGCGGCCTGCCCCATGATGTGCGCCTTTAAGTTTCCTGGCTGGTACCGGAATTTTCTACCTCCGGCATGGGCTGGGCAGAAATAGGAATCTGGTGGAAATTGTCCCAGTCAAAGCTCCTGTTTCCATCGGCCCTGGCTCTGTCTGCAATCTGCCTGTTCCACTGGTCATCCATGAAGGCCTGGTCACTCCCAAGCTGTTCCACGTCGTTTCGAATCATCACATTGCCATACATGGTCATCAGGGTGGTCACATCTTTATCGAAACGGGGAGAGAAGATGTCGGCTGTGGGATCGTAATGAGCGGCGGTGAGGCCCATGATGCCCATGAAGGTATCATAGAGCATATCGTTGGAGAAAGGCATATTTCTTCTTTCTATCATGGACTTCATTTCCACAGGATGGGAAGCCTTGTAGGCATCGGATGTGTAGATCCAGAAAGGAATATGGACCATGGTGTAGTCAAACTGGTCCGCATTGTGTCCCGGTCTTTCCGTCACCTGTTCCCCGTGGTCCGAGAAATAGAGCACACTGTCAGCGTGGAGCCAATTGGTGGCCTCGTTCATAATATTTTCCATCACGTAATCATTGAAAAGGACAGAATTATCATACTCATCATTCATGATTTCCGCAGTACTTCTTGTATTTCCGGGATTCCTGGGCCAATGGTAGAATTCCGACGGATACCGATCCCAGTAGCTTACATGGCTGCCCATGAGGTGCACCACCACCAGCTGGCGGCGGTTATTGGGATCCACTTTCCGAAGGTAGGGAATGAGGGCAGTGTCGTAATCCTTAGTCACCACGTCGGTGCCTACGTAGGAATTGATCCAGTACTGGTCATCACAGGCCGAACCGATGGCGCCAATCGGCGTATCCCAGACGCCGAAACGGGACTGGTTGGAAATCCAAGTGGTCTTAAAGCCCGCTTCCCTTGCCAGGTCGATAATGGAATAGGCTTCTGCCAGATTCATGTCATTGTACTGGTTCTTTTCCGTCAGCGCTTCCGTCAGCACCTGCACCGTCTGGGTATAGCAGGAATAGCCGTGATTGAAGAACACATAATGCGGATCGGCTGCCGCTTCCGTCTGGAAGGGCGTAGTCTTTCTGGAATAACCGTACACATTCATATGGTCCCTGGTCAGGGATTCACCGATAACGAGCACATAGACCCCGTCCGGTGCCGCCTTCAGCTGCCGCACGATATCTTTGTCTGCAATATGCATATGACGCCTTGCATTCACCATTTTCTGGAAATCAGAAAAGCTGTGCAGGGTTTCATAGGTTTCATAATACACATGGGCCAGTCTGGTGCCGCCGATGGAAAGAGCGCAAAGTCCCACATTCACAAAGAACAGGAGGAGCATGCCAAACCAGGTCTTTCTGGACACCTGCTCCCGGTTGAAGCTGAAACGGCTTGCTTTGAAAATGAGCCATCCCAGAATGAGAAGCGCTGCCACACCGGCTGCGATTTCCGCATAGGGAATATTCACCTCAATATACTCCATGGTTTCCGCCAGATTCGTCTGGGCCAGAGCCAGCAGCATATTAATGGAAATGAGAGAATGGGTAATCACATAATAGCCAATGTAGGTAAACTGCACCAGGATATAAAGGATAATCAGCACCACGCAGGCTATGCGGGCAATCATCCGCGCCTTCCCCGGCAGAATCCAGGCCGCCGACAGGCAGGACACAAAGAGGTAGAGCGGTGTGGAAAGCTCGCCGCTCACATCGGACATATCCAGAAGCACATCCGTCTGGGACGCCAGATAAGGCACGATAAGGGACAAAAGCCACAGGAAGCCAATGGTCAGCCAGAGATGGACGGCAGCTCTCTTCAAATGATGGCGGATGAAGTAGGCCGTCACAAATCCCACCTGCAGGAAGAGAAGAAATACCTTCACCTGGGAAAAAGGTTCATACCCGCCGGGAGCGCCAAAATACCAGGACAGGAAGAAAGCCAGACAGAAAGGAATCAGCGTGGCAGCCGCCCACCACCGTTTCCAGTGGCCGGGACTTTCCTTCTGCAGAGGAGAAGAAATATGGCTCTCCCGGTATTCTTTTTTCATATGGTCTTTCGTCTTCCGAGTCTCTCTTTCGGAACCGCTCTTTGTATGATTCATGGATTTTACACCTTTTTTTATATAAATAAAAATTTTTTACAAAATGAAACAGTCACAACTGATTTATTTTATCACAGAATGGACAGTAAAGGTAGACGGAGAAGGAAAGGTTGACGAGGCTGGCGCCCGGCGCCCGGAAGGTTCAGAGGGTTCAGAAGGTGGTAGTATCGCCCTTCGGTGCACAGCGAACACATTTTGCACTATGCGAACTGGATTTGTAAGGGAGCATCAGCGACCTGAAAATCCAGTGAGTCAGTGACAGCAGAGGATGAAGGAGCGCTGGCAACGCGCAAAATGTAGTGAATCGTTTCCCCTTTAAGAGGCAATGATTTTATAATGCCGCCTTTCAGGAGAGGGGGCGATCTTAAAAAACAAGATAAGATATAAGTCCTTCCATACTTTCCCCTTTTGCGAGGTTCTGGATGCCGACCTGATGTTCGCCACCCCGTCAATTTGACCAAAGGGTACATGGAACTAAAACAGTGCCCCTTTCCTTAAAAAGGGAGCGCTGCCGTTAGTTTTCACGCCCATATCGGCGTTTCCCCTCAGCTCCCTGATTTCAAATCTCCCAGATGGGATGTATCATTCAGGGTATAGAGCATATTCATATCCCCCGGATAGATGTTGACCTGTGAAATGCTGGCGTTGGAGAGAGCCAGGTTCCAGGATCTGGCAAGGGGGATCTGGATGAGGCCGCATATGATGGTGCGAAGCGCCGCTCCGTGGCAGACGATGGCGTAGGTTTTATTGTCCCCTCGTTTGATGATATCGCTGATGGCTTCCATGCACCGTTTCTGGCAGTCTGCAAAGGATTCCCCATGGGGGAGTTTCATGGTGCCTGCATCGTGATACATAGCTTCAATCATGCCGGGCCAGATTTTTTCGATTTCATCGTAGGTCTTTCCTTCCCAGTCTCCGAAGGAGAGTTCTTTCAGCCTTGCATCTGTTTCCAGTGGAAGGCCGTGAGTTTGGGCAATGCCCTTCGCTGTATGGGCAGCCCGTTTAAGGGGGCTGGAAATGACGCCATCCAGAGAGACAGTGCGGAACCGTTCTTTTGTCTTTTCCGCCTGGGCTATCCCCTTTTCGCTTAAGGCCACATCGGTGCGGCCCTGATACCTGCCGGAACTGTTCCATACAGTCTGGCCGTGTCTTATAAGATAAAGTGTAATCATGGATGGTAAACCTCTTTCAATGCTTTAAGGAGCCGGTTGTTTTCTTCCCTTGTCCTCACAGCCAGACGGAAGAAGGAGTTGTCAAGGCCTTCGTAGTTGCCGCACTGGCGGATGAAAATGCCTTCAGGAAGAAGCTGCTTCTGTAAATCGGCGGCGTCTCTTATGGAGCCGGTCAGTTTCAGAAGGATGAAATTGACGCAGCCGGGGTAGACCGTAAGGCCTTCCAGTTCTCCCAGTTTCCCTGCGAAATATTTCCTTTCGGAGGAGCAGAAGGCACGGGACGCTTCAATGTATTCCCTGTCCCTGGCGGCACAGGTCATGTAGAGCTGGGCCGGGCCGTTCACGTTCCAGGGGATGAGGTGGTCTTTGATTTTTTCTGTGAGGGCCGGATGGGCAAAGGAGCATCCGATGCGGAGGCCCGGCACGGCGTAGAATTTCGTGAGGGACATAATGACCACCAGATGTGAATAAGTCTTTACGAAAGAGCGGTAGGACACGTCTCCTTCCACGAAGTCGATGAAGGATTCGTCAATTACCACATAGCTTTCCCTGTCTTCTGCAAGGGCCATCACTTTTTTGAAATCCTCCATGGAAAGGAGGCAGCCGTCGGGGTTGTTTGGGTGTCCCAGGTACAAAAGGGAGCGGGGAACCATTTTTCTTTCCAGTTCCCCTAAAGGAAGGGAAAAGCCATGGTCCTGATCCAGAAGGAAGCTTTCCGTATCTGCGCCGGCGGCTTCAGCGGAGAGGCGGTATTCGGAAAAAGCTGGCGCCGGCACCAGCACTTTTTCCGGCTTAAGGAATCGAAGCAGCGTATACATGAGCTCCGTAGCCCCGTTTCCTAAAGCAATGGTATCCTTGTCCATGCCATAGGCAGCGGAAAGGGCCGCCGTCACATCCCGGTCTTCCACGTCGGGATAGCGGAGGGTCTCTATTTCCCAATAACGGAGAAGAGCCCTTCTCCCCAGGGGAGAAAGGCCGAGCGGGTTGATATTGATGCTGAAATCAAGGATTTTATTCCGTTCGGAGGGGGCTAGGGAAAAGACATCCCCTCCATGTCTAGAGCTTTTCAAAGTCATGGATATCACACTTTCTGCACTGCATGCCCTGGTTTGTAATATGTACAAGGTCCAGGAAGGAAATCCTTCCTTTCATTTCTTTATCCAGGAAATTCTTTACTGCCATGGCATCCTTTTCCATGGGAAGAATCAGTCCCAGCACGGTACCGCTGTGGGCACAGATAACCCCTTTTCCTCCCTGCTCCAGTCCCAGGTGATAGAAATCTTCCAACGGTTTCTTATAAAGGATCTTCTGGTTGGCAAAGGAGCTCATAGAAGCAGCCCTGCCGATCAGGTCCAGGGACTGGAGCCTGATTCCTTCTTTAAATAAAGAAAGAGCCTCCTTTATTTTCGTTTCATTGCTCTTCTGCAGGTCTACCAGATCATTTCTGGAATTAAAAAGCATGGTGTCCACTTCCCCGCCGCAGTCATAAACCAGAATCTGCATGGCCGGGCAGAGGCCCATTTCCCGGATAAGGCGTCCTTCCCGGTAATCAAACTGCACTACCCCTTTAAAAAAGGTGGCGTCGCTGGGTTCAATGGAAAGGGCAATATCTGCAATTTCCCGTTCCGACAGCTTCCGGCCGCAGGCAAGGGCCGCAGCCTGGCAGGCGGCACTGATATCAGCAGTGCTGGAGGCCATGCCTTTCCCTTTGAGGATATGGGATTTCAGCTTTAAGGGAACTCTTTTCTCTTCTCCCAGATAGGCCATTGTTTTCTCTACGGCTGAAAGAGCCTTGGGCGGAAGTGCTTCTCCATTTCCCTCAAACCCGGAAAAAGCATAGGAGAAGCGATCGATGGGACAGGTCACCATAAAGGAGGAGCCCTCTGCATAGCCCTGGATAAATTCACCGCAGGATCCCGGTGAGCTGACTACATATGCCATACATTCCCCCTGGTAATCAAAACATAAAGGAGCGCCAGAAAGACTTCTGTCACTTGATTTACAAATCCATAGGTATCCCCTGTTGTACCGCCGATTTTACCCACGATCCAGCGATTCAGATACAGCCCCAGCAAAAGGGCTGCGCCGGCCAGCATCACATAAAGAAATCCGAAATAAAGAGCCGGCAGCAGTGCAAATACAGAAGCAATGGCCACTGCATGCTTTGGACGATAAGCGGAAAAGGCTTTGCCCATGCCATAGGGGCGGGCATAAGGATATTCGCAAATGCTGATGACAAGGTTCAGCCGGCCCAGCGTCGGTGCCGCAATGAGAATGGGATAAAGGAGCCCGTCTATGGATCCCAGGGAGAGGGTGTAAAGGTTGATGAAAATAATGATGGACAGCATACCGAAGGAACCGATCAGGCTGTCCTTCATGATTTCCAGGCACCGCTCCCGGGAGCGGCCGGAAAAGAGACCGTCCGATGAATCCATGAGCCCGTCAGCCAGAGTGCCTCCGGATATGAAAAGCTCTCCCAGGACAATCAGAAAAGCAGTCAGATAAGGCATATCCAAAGGTTTCAGCAGGAAGTAAATGAGGCACATGAAAGCGCCTATAATCCATCCGTATACAGGAAACCAGATGACGCTCTTTCCGAATTCCTCATCTTTCCAAACCGTTTCATTGGAAATGTGGATACGGGTGAGAAATTGAAGACCTACTAAAAAAGAATTCATTCAATCACCACAAGTATTTGTAAAAAAGTGCAAAAAAGAAGAGTCAAAGAAACAAAGGTTTCGCCTTGAAGATCATGGGCTTGTGCAGCCCCCATGCATCAGGGAGGCCCCTTTTCCCTGTCTTCTTCACCACACAAAGAATATGACCGCTGATTCCACTGCCACAAAGAGAATGACCGCAGCATACATCATGTAAATGGAAGTCTTGATATGCTCTGCTTTCAGCGGCCTGTCAGGGTCTCCCATGTATTCGCGAAATTCCGGTTTCCCCTCATAGTAATTGTAGCCCCCCAGCTGTACATGCATGGCGCCGGCCACCGTGGCTTCTGCATAGCCTCCGTTAGGAGAAGGGTGCTTCGGTGCATCCCTTAAGCCAATTTTTTCTGCATTTTTCCAATCCTGCTTCAAGAGCGCTGCAGCTGCCACAAAGAGGACAAAAGTAATACGAGCTGGAATATAGTTCAGCACATCATCCAGCCGCGCAGCAAAGCGGCCAAAGAAAAGGTAACGGTCATTTTTGTAGCCCAGCATGGAATCCATGGTGTTGCCGGCCCGGTAGAGAGCCGCTCCTACCGGTCCTAAAAGAAGGAACCAGAAAAGGGGGGAAATGACACCGTCCGTTGTATTTTCCGCAATGGTTTCCACTGTGCCCCGGGCAATTTCACTTTCATCCAGATTTTCCGTATCCCGGCCAACGATCCAGCTGAGCCGTTTCCTGGCGGATACCATGTCCCCCGCTTTCAGGAGGCCGTAGATTTCCATGCCGTCCCTGGCAAGAGCCCTGGGCGTAATGGTGAAATAAAGCACTACGGCACTGACAGCAGCATACATGAGAATGCCCGCCTTCACGGAAAGCCAGGTCAGGAATCCCACCACCAGGCCCACAGTGAGGAGCACAAGGAGGGAAGTCATCATGCCGCGGAAGAACATATTTCCATCAGATGTCTTCTTTTCGGGATAAAGCTTTCCCTCAAAGAAGGAAATCACTTTCCCTATAAGAACCACCGGATGGTAATCGGATCTTGGATCTCCATAAATGGTGTCGATGACCAGGGCCGCCAGGGGGATAGCCGCATAAAATGCGGAGTAAATTAAACCGTCCAAATTATTCATTCCTCAGGATTTCATAAAAAGCGTCCATATCAAAATGGGTTCTCACCATTTTTGCCAGACGGTCAAATTCAGACTCCTTATAGGCCCGGTACTTGAACTGTACCGGCAGTTCCGGAAGTCCTTTGCGGCGGCGCAGGGCGTTAATCACAGCCCGGCGCAGGTCATCATTGTCGAAGAGGCCATGGCAGTAGGTGCCGAAGACATTCCGCTTTTCATTGATGAAACCATCCTGAAGGTCCACCTTGTCCTCACTCCGCTGCACGATATGGAAGAGGGACTGCGCCGGTTTCGTAAGGGTGGTCTCACCCATGTGGATTTCATAGCCCCGCATGCCCTTCCCTGCAAACTGCATGTTCAGGAAAGGCAGATCATCACAGTCGAAAGTGACCTGGTAGGTATTCTTCTTCCCGTGCATGGACGTGGTGTAAGGCAGAAGGCCAAGGCCTTCTACTTCATCATTGCTGCTTTCCACATGGAGCGGGTCGCACACCTTTTCGCCCAGCATCTGGAAGCCGCCGCAGATACCGATGACGGGCACGCCCTTTTCTGCCATTTCAACGATTTCCTTCGCATATCCCTGGCGCTTCAGATAAAGCAGATCCTCTGTGGTGTTCTTGCTTCCCGGCAGAAGGATCAGGTCCGGATCACCGATCATATCTCCCTGCTGCACGAAGCGGAGGTTCACATCGGGCTCATGATTCAAAGCATCGAAATCTGTGAAATTGGAAATTTTCGGGGTCTGCATGACAGCGATATGGATATCCCGCATCACATGGTCACTGGGCAGATCCTGGAGAGATACGGAATCCTCATCATCAATGCCCAGATCTTCCAGATAAGGAATGACGCCGAGCACCGGAATGCCCGTCTTTTCCTTCAGGAAAGTCAAAGCCGGTTCCAGAAGAGAAATGTCGCCGCGGAACTTATTAATCACCAGTCCCTTCACAAGAGCCCTTTCCTCCGGTTCCAGAAGCTCCAGAGTACCTACGATGGAAGCCAGGGCGCCGCCTCTGTCAATGTCGGCAATCAAAAAGACCGGCGCCTGACATTCTTTGGCAATGCGCATATTTACGATATCATTTTTCTTCAGGTTCACCTCGGCAGGAGATCCAGCCCCTTCGATGACAAGGGCATCGTAATGAGTTTCCATGTAGTCAAGGCTCTTCTTCACCGTATCCCAGGCCCGCTGGCTGTAATGATTCTGGTATTCCGAAGCGCTGTAATTCCCTACCGATGTTCCCAGAAGGATGACCTGGGAGCAGGAATTTCCGGTAGGCTTCAAAAGCACAGGATTCATTTCAACGATAGGCAGCGCGCCGGCAGCTTCCGCCTGGGCCACCGTAGAGCGGCCGATTTCACCGCCCGACAGGGTGACATAGGAATTCAGCGCCATATTCTGCGCCTTGAAAGGTGCCGTCTTATATCCGTCCTGCGCAAGAATACGGCAGAAAGCAGTGGTCAGAATACTTTTACCTACATGAGAACTGGTTCCCTGAAACATGACTCTCTTTGCAATTTTTGTCATTATAGCTCCACTCCTCTTTCCTTGAGCTCCACAGTAATTCCTGCAATAGAAAGGTATACCTTGTCGGCCCGCCTGGCCACATACTGGTTGGCCAGACCCACAAGATCCCTGTATACCCGGCTCATGGCATTGGCAGGAACAATGCCCATTCCAAGCTCATCGGACACAAATATGATTTCCTTATCAGAAACAGAAGAAATCCGCTCAAACATGAGGGTCAGGTCTTTCTCCAGCGCCTCCTGCAGCGTGGTCAGATCCGAAACCCCCAGCGTTTCCACGGTAATTCCCTTCATATGGTCCATGAGCATATTATTCACATACATGGTAATACAGTCAAAAAGGATGGCATCTGCTTCCTCAAGGATATGACCCATTTCCTCCCCTGCCCCATGCATGACCTCGAAAGTCTGCCAGTCAGCGGGACGCCTCTGCCGGTGAAGGATCACACGGTAACGCATCTCATCATCGAGAATCTGGCTGGTAGCAATGTATCCCTTCCTTTTCCCTGTGGAATGATACATCAGCTTCTCTGCAAACTCGCTCTTCCCGCTTCTGGCTCCGCCAAGAACAAGAAAAATTTTGTTATTCATGTCCTTTCATCACCTTCTTTTATCAGATTTCTGACAATACTACCTTTAAATAATAACATAAGTACTCTTGAGGTGCCATAAAAAAGTGGGAATGGGGCGTCATCATCAAGGGCGTCTGCCCCGAAGCCAAGGGCTCCGGGGCAGAATATGGCAGAGCCCTTACAGGCGATCCTCCGGCGAGAGGTAATGCAAAAGAGCTCATCAATCATGAATGGGGCCTGTCCCCAAAAGCATCCACGAAAAAAGAGATTTCATCCCTCTGAAATCTCTTTTTCCCATTTATCCATTTAAATTGAAGGTAATCGGCACTCTGGAATTGGCTGTCACAGGAGTACCATTCTGTTTGGCCGGCACGAAACGCCAGTTGTACACAGCAGCTACCGCAGCACTGTCCAGGGTGCTGTTTCCCGATGAACTTTCCACCCAGGCGCTGGAAACAGATCCGTCAGTGGAAACCGTCATGCCCACCACCGTAGTGCCGGATATACCGGCCCTTCTGGCTGATTCGGGGTAGGCTGGCGCCGGAGCGCTCAAGAGCTGGATACCTATCGTTTCTCCGCCGCCGCTGCCACTGCCGCTTCCGGAACCGGTGCCGCTTCCTGAGCCGGTGCCATCGCCGGTTCCCTGACCGCCGCCGGTTCCGCCGCCGCTTCCTCCTTCAGAAGAGGAAGAAGCGCTTTCGCCGGCCGAGGTGCTGCTTGGGGAAGTGGTGCTTTGGGCCTGGGCCACCTCATGGACATCATTGGCTGCCTCTTCATCGGCTTCTGTCGGTACAGCCGGAGGAGGCGCAGTGGGAGTGGCTTTGGCTTCGTGGATTTTGGGAAGTTCTTCCGTTTCCTGGCCGCCACCGCCACCACCGCCACCTCCCCCCACATCGGACACCAGGTCTACTTCAATGGGCTCCCGGCTGGGCTGGGCCGGAGGAAAGAGGAAGAGAAGGCCTGCCACCGCGCCAAGGACAATGCCGTGGCAGAGGAAGGACAATCCAAAGGCAGAGGACCATCGGTACTTGAAAGTACGCATGGGACCACCTCTTTACTGATTCTGACCGGTCTTGGACTCTGTAGCAATTCCCACCTTGCTGATGCCTACAGATTTCAACTGGTCAAGCACAAATACAAAATCTCCATGTTCTGATTTGGAATCTGCCCTAAGAACCACGGAAAGGTCCGGATTCCGTCCCTTTTCGATTTCCATGCGGCGACGAAAATCGTCTTTGGAAATCTTTTCCTTTTCTACATAAATCGTACCATCAGAGGTAATACTGATGGGAAGGGTCTGCTCCACATTCACTTTGGCCGTGGCGGTCTGCGGCAGGTTCAGGTTGATAGACTTCTGAACCACCATGGAAAGCATGCTCATCATGAAGAAGACAAGGAGGAAGAAAATGATATCAATCATAGGGATGATCATAATCTTTGGCTTCTTCTCCACATTCATAGATTCCAGTTTCATTGCTCTTTCGCCTCTACGATAGCCAAATACAGGGTACCCAGTTTTTCCATATCAGAAACAAAATGGCTCACCTGCTGGGAAAGATAGGTATACGCAATGAGGGCAATGATAGCCACAAAAAGGCCGGTGGCCGTGCATACCAGGGCTTCTGCCACACCGCCGGTGACTGCAAAGGGCTGGCCGTTGGAAACGGAAAGAACATTAAAGGAACCGATCATGCCGATAACCGTACCGAGAAGCCCCATAAGAGGGGACAGAGTCACGATCACATCCAGGTAATTCAGGTAATTTTTCAAAAGCCCTGCCGCATGGGAAGCAGCCCCTTCAATCAGGGACGTCTGGTCTACTTTCAGGTTCATATGCTCCACGCCCGCAAGAACCACGGAAGCAGGAATGCCGCCGTCCTGCTGAAGGAGGGCTTTCAGCCCTTCATAATCCCCTCTTTCCAAATACTCCGGTATCTCCTTTGACAGCTGCTCCACATGGGAACGATTGGATCGATAATACCGGAACCGTTCAATAAAAATAGCCACTACCACCAAAGAACAAAGAATCAGCGGATACATCATAAATCCGCCGGCTCGGAACAAATGCAGAAAATCCATTCCATACCTCCTGATACATTAAAACCATTAGATAGCTTTCTTAAGTCTCTAACATTCATATCAAGATTATCATTTTAAGTGTAGTTAGTCAAATAATATTTCCTTAATTTTAAATTCATAAACAGCTTATCATCGCTGAAAGAACTCCCTCCCCCTCCCAGCCATGGGCCTGATAAAGATTTTGGAAACAGAGAGTCAGATTTCCTTCTTCCGGATATGATAAAATATAACCATCAAAGACAGAAGGGATACAATACAATGGCAGAAAAAGTGGTTGGAATCATTGCGGAGTGGAACCCTTTTCACCGGGGGCATGAGGATATGGTCCATTCGGTTCGAAAGGCTTATGGTGATCCTTTCATCATGGCCGTCATGAGCGGCTCCTTTGTGCAGCGGGGAGAGCCGGCCCTCTTTGACAGCTGGACCCGGGCACGATGGGCGGTGGAAGGAGGCGTGGATGCCGTATTTTCGTTTCCGGTGCTCTGCGTGCTGCAGAGTGCGGACCGGTTTGGCTCTTACGGGGTAAGGCTGCTTGCTTCCATGGGTGCCGAAATACTTGCTTTTGGTACGGAATCCCTTTCGGAAGAAGATCTTTGGGATGCCGCTTCCTTTTCCCTGACCCCTTCCCACAAAAAGGCGTTTCATGAAGCCCTGGGCGGGGGCCTTTCCTATGCCCGGGCTTCTTATGAAGCCATGAAGAGTCATTCCCCTTTCCTGGCAGAAGAATTATCCAAACCCAATAATCTTCTGGGCTTCCGCTATGCGGAAACCATTCTGCAGAATCATTTCCCCATGGATATCCACGTGGTTCACCGAAACATGGACTGCAATATTTCCGCCACCACTGCCAGAAAGGAGCTTCTCCATGGGAAAAAAACAAATCTCCTTCCCCAAAAAGGGGCAGAAGAAGCGGCAGAACTCATCAAGTCAGGCTGCCATACCGATTTTTCCCGCTATGAAGATGCCTGCCTCCTCGCTTCCCGTATGGTATCAGAGAGCGATCTTTCTGATACCGGCCTCTTTTCAGAGGGGCTTGAGCACAAATGGTTCAGGGAAATAGGAAATGAAGACTACGAAGCCATGCTTTCCCGGATTAAAAGCAAGCGGTATCTTTACAGCCGCTTGAAACGAATCGGCGCCCAGCTGCTTCTTTCCGGCCGGGGGCCTTCGCCATTTTCGGCCCCTCCCCTTCCCTCCTATGCCCGCCTGCTGGCCCTTCGAAGAAGTAAAAGCTCTTTTCTGAATCTGATTCCCATTCCGGTGGTTACCAGTATGGCCAGGGCATTGAAAAAAGCGGATGCTAACACCCGCCTTTCATTAGAAATGGAGATTCGCGCCTCCGATATCCGAAGCTGGTGCCAGCATTCCCCGGCATACAGAAAAGGAAGGCAGGAATTTTACCATTCGCCACACATTGTGAATTACTGAGATGGGGGCAGGGGAGTCGGGAATCGGGACTGGGGGCTCGGGGCTCGGGGCTCGAGAATCGGGACTGGAGACTGGGAACTCGGGAAACGGGAATCGGAAAGCCGTCAGCCGTCAGCCGATAGCCGATAGCCGATGCGGGAACCAGCTGTCCCCTATCCGCTTACCGCCTTCCGAATTTGCTTATCGTTTTTTCAAAGCGGCAGGGGCAAAAAAAAGACTGTGAAAGATTTCTATCCATTCTTTCACAGTCTTTTTCATTTCTATTTCTTATTTTGTCCATTTCTTATTTTGACAGGGACATGGCCTTTTCAAAGGTTTTCAAAATGGTTTCTGAAGGCTTTTTGTCCATAAGGCTCACAATGACGATGGCAGCAACGGAAAAGAAGAAGCCCGGTACCAGTTCATAGAGTCCGAACCATTCAAAATGCTTCCAGATGAGTACCGTAAAGCCGCCTACGATAACCCCTGCATAGGCCCCCTTCAGGGTCATACGCTTCCAATAGAGGGAGAGAAGCACAGTGGCGCCGAAGCAGGCGCCAAAGCCGGCCCAGGCATAGGAGACGATAGAGAAAATGTAGCTGTTGGGGTCAGAACCCAGATATACGGCAATGGCGGAAACCAGAAGCACGCTGAGCCGGGATACCCGGATCAATGTTTTTTCAGAAGCATCCTTCTTCAGGAAAGCCTGGAAAAGATCCCTGGATACGGCGGAAGAGGTGACCAGCAGCTGGGAAGAGCTGGTACTCATGATAGCTGCCAGAATGGCAGACCAGATAATGCCTGTGATGAAAGGCGCCGACAGCGATTCGGCCATAAGGATGAATACCCGTTCTGCATTGGCATTTTCCAAAGGCGTAGACAGATAAGCCTTGCCCACTACGCCGATGGCAATGGCAAAGGACAGAGACAGAAGCACCCAGGTCATGGCGATGCGGGTGGATTTCTTCAGTTCCTTCGGATCTCCGATGGCCATGAATTTGACAAGAATATGGGGCTGTCCGAAGTAGCCAAGGCCCCAGCCCAGAGAAGAAACAATCATAACCAGAAGGGCCGATATGCCGGTGGAATCAGGGAAGAAGGAAAAGAAATCAGAGCCTTCCTTAGAAAGAATATCCAGCGTAGGCATGGGCCCGCCAAGAGCAATGGTGGCAGCCACAGGCACGTAAAGGACGGTGAAGAACATCATGGTGCCCTGGATAAAATCCGTCAGGGCCACGGCGGAAAAGCCGCCCAGGAAGGTATAGAAAACGACTACAAAAGCACCCAGCAGGAGAGCATGAAGGTAGGGAATCCCGAAAATGGTATTGAAAAGCTTTCCTGCTGCCACAAAGCCGGAAGAAGTATAGATGATGAAGAAAAGGATAATAAACAGGGCGCAGATGAGCCGAAGGCCATTTTTCCTATCCTCAAACCGGTTGGACAGATAGTCCGGAATGGTGAGGCTGTTATCAGCCACTTCTGTGTAATTTCTAAGCCTTTGGGATACAAGGACCCAGTTTGCCCAGGTACCCACAATAAGGCCGATGCCCGTCCAGAAAGCGGAAAGTCCATGGAGATAAGCATATCCCGGCAGCCCCATAAGCATCCAGCCGCTCATATCTGAAGCTTCGGCGCTCATGGAAGTGAGCCATGGTCCCAGCTGCCGGTCCCCCAGAATGTAGGAAGACAGATTTTTCTGTCTCCTGGAATAATAAAGGCCGATACTCATCATCAGTACCAGGTACAGTATGAAAGCCAGCGCAATGGGCCAATTATTTTCTAAATCCATAAACTTTCCCCCTGCCAATGTCCAATATTCCTATTTCCTTAATTTTATACAATTCTCTGCATTTTTTTAAATGAGCAGAGTAAAGGAAACAGTATTTCTCTCAATGATAACGGATTTTAAGAAGTATGTAAAGAGGACTTCAAAATTATATTTTGCATACGTCATACACAAAGGCTTCCTTATACCCTTCTCCGCTGATGTTTTTAAAATGATGAAATCCCATAAAACCAACAAAAAAGGGATTGGAAATCACCATTTCCAATCCTTCTCGTATGCATGGCGAGCATTCAATAAGCCGAGTTCTGTACCGTTTGCACGGTGATGATTATCTGTCTAGCCATCCAATTGCTTGGATGATCAAGCGACGCAACCCGGAAGGTCAGCGGGCAGCCTCAACCCTTCCCTATTCGGTCTTGCTTCAGATGGGGTTTACCAAGCCAGCCGGTCTCCCGACTGCTGGTGCGCTCTTACCGCACCTTTCCACCCTTACCACTTGCGTGGCGGTTTCCTTTTCTATGGCACTTTCCCTGGGGTCACCCCCGCCGGACGTTATCCGGCATCCTGCCCTGCGAAGCTCGGACTTTCCTCACGCCTTACGGCCCGCAATCATCTTTCCTGCTCGCAGGGTACAGTATAGCATGGAGAAATGAGAAATGTCAATAAAAAAATAAGGGCCCTTCGGGGCAATGCTATTAAGTTAAGAGAAAAACGAGCAAAATATGTC
>ENA-OOSJ01000010-OOSJ01000010.1-human-gut-metagenome-genome-assembly--contig:-NODE-10-length-59791-cov-2.731184_pt1 | contig 59791 bp, 91 predicted proteins | sample MGYA00241311_ERZ501217 | MGnify/ENA primary metagenome ERZ501217 (study PRJEB25962, sample SAMEA2042500) | human gut metagenome | biome: human gut; feature: human-associated habitat; material: faeces... | reverse complement strand
TTTACATTTCTTTTAGAAAAAAATAATTACTTTTAATTCTTGATGTGGTATAATAAATATAGAAATTAAAGAGAACCATTACTACTGAAAGAAAAATAAAAAAAAGAAAGTTGGTAGACTATCATGGAAAAAACTTTTGTAAGAACAAATGAATATTTTATGGAATTTAATTCCTATTTAGAGGACTTGCAGAACGAAGCAAAAAACCTATCTCTAAAGCAATCAGAATTAGACAAAAAACAGCAAAAGGTTCTACACTGGATTGAAGCAAATGGCGAGTTGACAATAGAAGAGAAAGCTGAACAATATGATAAACTTTATAATATAAGAACAGAGAGAAGAAAAGTAAAAAATTCTCTTCTGCAGGTTCAGCGAATTCTCCAAAGAATTAAAACAAAACCATTGCCGCCAACAACCGAAATGAAATATAATTTTGACTAAAAGAATAAAGAGGGCTTGCCGCAAGTCCTCTGTTCTATTATCTTGCAAAGGTCCGACCACTGTTCACAAAAATTTAACAAGAAAATAATTGACAATAGAAAAAAGATGTGGTATAATAAATATAGAAAATGAAAGAAAGGTCGTAAAGCTATGAAAAATTTTTCGTTTGAAAAGAACAAAAACATTTACATTATTCGATATAAAGAATGGGAACTTTATGTTGATATTGAAAAAGAAATTATAATCAATAATAAAACGGGAGAAATTATTGATTATGAAACTATGAGAACAACGGTATTTGAAGATTTGGCTAAAGCCCATGATATAGGAAAGCGTATAAACTTTATTTCTGGTCTTTATGAAGAGTCAGATAAAACAAAAAAGAATGAAAGCTATGTTAGTATGGAAGTTTATATTCTTGAAACTATTAGTTTGAAAAAAGAAAAAAATGATTTCTTTTTCGGAATGCGTAAAGGAGATAGGATTTATTCTTTATTGCTTTCTAATCCAAACTTACGTATTTCTTGGGATTATGATGGCGACATTCCGGAAGGATTTGTGGATTTGTGGATTTTTGTTTAAAGAATTCTTTAATGCTTAATGACAGTAGTTATAAAATTTTTCAATCGAGTAAGAAGATTAAAGATTATCCAGAAGATGTTAGAATATTGGTGGCGGAATATATTGAAGAAATAAACAGAAGTGGATTATCAAAAGAATATGTAGTAAAAATTTTAAGGGCTTACAAGAATAGTGTTTTAAAATATGGTTGCTATGCTTTTAACGGTTACTCTGCACTTAAATATACGCTTATGTATGTAGGTCAATTCCCTGAACTAATAAAACTAATAAATAATCAATCTTCTTTTGCTTTAGCAGCTAAAGCCGTAGATAAAAATTATAAATTACTAAAAGACAAAGAGCAACAAGAACTAATTTAAAAAAATCAAAAGAGAATTAAAGAATTAGAAAATCTGCTTTATGAAGATTATTGTTTTATTGTGCCGACAACGCCAAAAGAACTAATAGATGAAGGTGAACAACAACACAATTGTGTAGGGTCTTATGACTTACCAACAGAGGGAGCACTGCCAACTTGGACTTTTGAATTTTAAAAAATAGTAGGGCTTTCAGAAATGGAAGTCCTATTGCTTTACAAAACTATGGTCCGGCAGATAAAAAACGGCGATAGAAAAAATCTACCGCCTGCCTTATTTATTTATTTTCTTTTTTAATGTAAATTATCATGCTTGAATTTAATCTGTAAATATTAGTGTTGCTTCCTCCATCAAATTCATACAAAACATCTCCATATTTAGAATACCCACAACATCTTAATGGTCGTTCCGATTCTCCCGAATAGAAAATTTCTCCAATCTTTAAATGAGCAGCCGCCTTTTTAATTACATGGAGTTTTTCTTTTGGCTCTGCCCATCCCATAATTTTATGATAGCAAATAGCAAATAGCAAAGGCAATATAAAAATCTGGTTTATCCTCTGGATGTTTCCTTGACATTACAATTTTTCCAGTTTTCTTATTATACAAACAATAGATGCCTTCTTCTAATTCGGTAAAATTCCAATGGGTAGGAGATAATTTAGTTTTACAACTCAGTTTACGTCCGTATTCATGAAGGTTGTCTGCATAAAAATATTTCTTTTCCATAATATAAAGCCTTTCTGGTTTTTAGAATTTTCCTTGTTCTTTAGTATGTTATTATTATAGCATCTTTTTTGGCATTTGTTAATAGATAAAATGTGAACAATTGTTAAGAAATTTTAAATTGTTGTGGTTAAATGAGTTCATGGTCCCGGCATCTCAATTTACAATTATTTCATAGTTCTTTTAGAAAATATCTGTTTACTTCTTGAGAAGAGTGTGCTATAATATAATTACAGTAAAGGAAAGGAGCGGTTGAAATGGAAAATTCAATTGCCGTGGCACTGATTCTATATCGTTGTGGGAGAGTTTCAAAAGCTGAAATTTTAGATTTACTTTTGGAATGTAAACGATTAGAACGTGAACACAAAGAGAAGTCTGCTATCTATGGCAGCTATGTTGAATACCTAAAGAACGCTTTAAAAGATGGAAAGGAGAACTAATCATGATTAGATTTTCTACTGTTATTTATTTCTCTTGCTTTAAGTATAATGGACGGCTCTATATTAAAACAGGTGAAACGACTGCAAGAGATGTGATTACAAAAGAAACGATTCAGATTCAGAAAGAAGAATATGTTTACATTTTTTAAGGAGGAAAAAAAGATGCCAACTATTTATTTAATGATTGGAGTTCCAGCTTCTGGAAAGACTACATGGGCAAAAGAAAAGCTAAAAGAATTGGATAATGCTATTTATATTGGCTCTGATTCTATTAGACTGGAACTATGGGGAAATGAACAAGACCAACAACACAACAGAGAAACTTTTCAAGAAGTGTTTAATCGAATAGCAAAAGCAGCAAAAGAAAAAAAGAACATTGTTTATGACGCTACAAATATTAGCCGGAAAGAGAAAGAGAATATCTTAAAGCTGTTGACTAATGACTATACAAAAATTGGTGTAAAAATGTCCACACCAATTAAAGATTGCTACAAAAGAAACTTAAAAAGAAATAGAATAGTGCCGGAAAAAGTCATTGGTAAAATGGAAGTTAGAATGACTTATGATATGGATTTGTTTGATGATTATTTGATTGTTTATTAAAAGGGGAAAAGAGTATGACATACGAGGTTTATAATATTAAAACTGGTGAATACATAACGTCAACAGAGTATAATAATAATTATTTAGATGATTTTCTTACATTACAAGTTGTTTATGTGAAGTATTGTTATTTAAAAGATGATGCTATTTTTAAAATGTATGATTACACACATAAGTATTTAACTGATACAACAATTCAATTTTTTTGTGAGAAACTTCATATCTTTTTTTCAAAATGCGAAAAGGTATTTATCCAAAGAGAAAAAATGTTAGATATAATGAAAGAATCTTCTGATAGCCCTTATTATGGATTCTATTTAGTTCCAAAAAAAAACGTGGTAGACGCTGATTATTATTTAGTTGAATGCAACGATTTAAAAATAGCGTTTTCAGATTATAAATCTGCTATGGAATATTGTAATAAAAATAATATGAATGTTAATAATATCATCTTAAAAAGATGGAGGAGATAAAAATGACTTATAAAATTTTTAATGTCGAAACCGATATGTATATTGGAACTACAAATAATAATAATAGAGATGCTTCTAAAGAATGCTGCTTTGAAAATGGTATTCTTTACAGGATGTATGAAATGGCAAAGGATTCATTAGACAATGTAAGCTTTTCTAATTTTTGTAAACATTGTTCTGAATACTATACTGTTATTGATGATAACTGGGAGGACAAGATTGAAGCATTTAAATTCGTTTTAAAAGAAAAAATACATACTCCAACTTTTCATAGTTATTTTTATTTGATTCCACAAAAGAAAAAAGCTGATTTTTATATGATTGATATTGCTGATAATAACGCTCGTTTTCCTATCCCCATTGCTTTCTTTAAGACTTACCAAGAGGCGAAAGAATTTGTAAAGAATTTTAAAGGTGATTTAAAGTTGAATTTAAGTGATATTAAAGAAAAAGAATGGACAAAATTTTGATAAGAGGGGCTATTGATTTAGCCCCTTTACTTTATTGTCATTACGGTCCCGGACACATTCATAAACAGTTTACATTTCTTTTAGAAAAAAATAATTACTTTTAATTCTTGATGTGGTATAATAGAAACATGATAAGAGAGGTGATAAACTCTTAAAAACACAGAAAAGGAAAAATGTTATGAAAAAGGTAGTTATTTCTGTAGTTCTCGCTGTTCTTATTACTTATGTAATTCTGTTAGTTCCTGCTGCTTTAATTTATTGGCTGGCTTCTTTGATTTTGGGAATTGATTTTTTGTGGAAGAATACTTTCATTATCGCTGGAATTTTTACAGTTATACGGATATTTTTCTCAAGCAAAAAATAAAAATTTTAAAATTTGTTAAGATTTTATCTATTGAATTTTTGGGCAACCTGTAGTATAATATAAGAATAGTAAAGAGAAAAAAGTCGGAACTGATAAATTCATTAAAAAAGAGAATAGGAGAAACTTATGGCTAAAGTAAAGATTATAAAAAAAGAATTGATTTGGGATGTGTTTTGCTCCGCTGATGGCTCAAAGATTGGAACAACTAAAAGTATATATCGTTTTGAAGAAAAACTTTTAGAAAAGATGTATTCTATTGTTTCCATTTATTATGATTATACCTATATAAAATTTATAGACCGTTTTTATTTCTTTGTAGCTTCAGTGGGAATGTATGACTATTGTCTTTATCCCTCTTTAGAAAAATTAAAAAATGAATGGGCAAAACAAAAAGTTTACTTTTATATGGTATCTCATAATGAATGGAATATGACAGAAGTAGAAGCTGATTATTTTTCAATTCAAGGTACTGACGGCTATGATAGACCTTTCACAAAAGCTATTTATCAAGATTACAATTCAGCTATAAGATATTGTCTTAAAAACAATGTGGATATAGATAACATTGTGCCACAAGAATGGGGAGAATATATACCTTTATTTGATTAAAAATTTGGGGAACTATTATAGTTCCCCTTTCTTTTTGTTTTATTACGGTCCGCAGCAGAAAAAAAAGCGATAGGTTTTCCCCTACCGCCAATTGTTTTAATTTTCTTTTTTATAAACATAAACTATTGTAGTAGGTTTTAATCTAAAAATATTTCCATTATTTTCTTTGGCAAATTCATATAAAATATCGCCATTTCTACCATAGCCACAACATATTTTTAATCGTCTCATATCATCAATAGAAAAGAAAAGTTCTTCGATTTTTAAATCTCGAGCTATCTTTCGTTTCATTTTACTTTTTTCTTTTGGCTCAGCCCATTCCATATACTTATGATAACAAATAGCAAAAGCAATGTAAATATCTGGTTTATCTTTTGGATGCTTTTTTGACATTACAATTTTTCTGGTTTTTTCATTATAAAGGCAATAAACATCTTCTGACAAGTTAGCAAATATCCAATCTTCTGGAAGCTTCTTTTTATAAAGCCGTTTCCCATATTCGTGAAGGTTGTCTACATAAAAATATTTCTTTTCCATAATTAAATACCTCTTTCTTTTGGTTCTTCTTGAAAAGTTTTTCCAAAATATTGCGGAATAATTCTCATCAATTCATATTTATTCAAATCATTATCACAATATTCTAAAGCTTGTTCTATTGTTTTAAAGCTATTGTCGTTCTGCCAGTTTCCATAACTATTTTCCCATTGAACAAGATAATAGTCAGCGTTTTTTGGATAGGTAATTTCTACCACTTCTGAACAAAAGTCGATGAAGTTCTGTTCATTTTTAAGATAACAATAAGTCCCATCTGAATCATCTTCAAACTGCTCCAAAAAGTTAGTACAAAAATCATAAGTAGAAAAACCATCGCTTTCTAATTCCTTTCCGGTAATGGCATTATAAATTTCGCTATAAACACTAAAAGGAACAGATTGCCGAATTTCTGAATCCAGAAGAATAGAACTACTGTCTACTGTCGGCATTTTGAAAATTAGTTTGTGCGTTTTTGGGTTGAAGAAACGAATAAATTCAACCGTTTTTGTTTTGTTTACCATCGTTTTTTACCACCTTTCCTTAACTTTCTATAATTATTATACCACAGGTCGCCGCCAAAATCTACTACATTTATTAAAAGTATTTTTAACAAATTGTTAAGAGTATCATTTTATGGTCCCGGCACATTCTATTAAAAATTTGTCAACAAAAAGTTTACTTGACTTTTCGGGCGATTCATGCTATAATAGATATAGAAATTGAAAAGAAAGTAGGTTTTACTATGGATTTTGTGAACTTCAAAAAACAGAAAGAAAAGCTTTATTTCTATACTGAAAGACCTGATATTTATTGTGTCGCTGATTTGAATAAAGGAACTGTATATGATAGTCTTTTAGACGAAACATTTTATGACTTTACTGTTTTACAAAAGTATATTCATATAGATGATGATGCTGATGATTATCAAAACTATCATAAAGACCTTTTATCACAAATAAAAGGTGTTATTCTTTCTTGTCATTCTCATTGGCACAGAAGAAGATGAATCTATTTTAGCGTCTTTAAGACGTTTGGAATCAGCAATTTCTATTTGTTATGAAAATAATTTTGAATGCGATTTAAGTAGCTGGATAGAGCCACATATCCCAATTGGCTTTGCTAACTGGTTAAAAGAAAAAAGAGAAATATTTTCATATAGAAATATAAAAAATTTTATTCTGGACAAACAAATAAAAGAAAATTTTTCTGCTGAATGGTATCCCTATGTTGCTTTAGTTTTAAAAGAAATAGTTTGTGCGGACATCAACATCCCTATCCATTTTTTAAAGACTGAATGTGGAAAAACTTATTTAAAAATTGTTAAAAAGAGTTTATTAAACGGATTTTATAATTATAATAACAATGTTCCAGATTATGAAGCTTTTGAATTTTTAATAAATAACCCAGAAGAAGGACTAAAATTTTTAGATACCAATAGAGATACGCAAAGAAATTTAAGAATAGTAAGGGAATATTTAGACAAAAAAGAACAAGAAGCATTCATCAAAAACTTAACAAAAATTAACTTTGTAAATCAATTCACAAAAGGAAACTACATTGTAGTAGTACCACAAACTTTAGAAGATTTAATAAACGAAGGTAAGCAACAAAACAATTGTGTTGGCAGTTTTTATAATGACGATATTCTATATGGTAGAGATTATATCTATTTTATCAGAAGAAAAGATAATCCGAATAAATCAGTAGCAACCGCACGTTATAACACTGGAAAGAAAAAAACCGTTGAATTAAGAGAAAAGAATAACAAAGAAGCCCATGAACAATTCTGGACTTTCGTAAAAGAAATAGATGAAATAATTAGCAGCCATCTTAAATAAAGTATAAGACCTTTCAGAAATGAGAGGTCTATTTTTTTAAATAATAAAACTTAGGTCCGAGGTGGCAAAAAAAGAAGGGATAGGCTATTTCTAACCCATCCCCATTTCTTTATACTTTTTCTACTTCTTCATTTACACTAAATGTGGTATACTTTCCTTCATAACCAATCATTTCAGCATTTACAAAATTACCATCCTTTGTGTATCCCAAAAAGCGAAATTTATGTCCACAATACACAAATGTATCAAGTGTTCCAAGTTTCCCGATTCTTACCTTTGGCTTCTTCTTTTCTTCTGGCAAATCCCAACCCTTCATTCTGTGATAAGCATAAGTAAAGCCAATGTTAAAATCAAACTCATCATCTTCATGACAGTGAGCAGCCCACGAAAGTCCACGTTCAGTGTCTACAATCATAACCGTTCCAGCTGACGAATTTACAAGCAATCCCCATCGTTCAGAACCTTGAAACATGGATACGTTTTCAGCAACACACTTTTCGCAATAGTCATTCAAATTTTTTACATAATAAGCCATAAATAAAATCTCCTTTTAAATAAGTTGTGGTTAAGAGCATTTCCCTTAACTCTATTATTATTATAACACGTTTTTGCTGATTTGTCAAGTAAACATTCTATGAACAATATTACATTTTCCATCAGCCCCTTTCCTTAACTTTCTATAATTATTATACCACAGGTCGCCGCTAAAATCTACTATATAATAAGAAATGTTTTTTAACTTTTTGTTAAGGATACAGAGCATAGGTCCGCAGCCCGCAATTCATAGACAATTTACAATTATTTAAAAAAATATCTGTTTACTTTGTGGCGATAGTGTGCTATAATTACTATAGTAAATTAAAGAAAAGAGGAAATCTTAATGGAAACAAAAAGGTGATGTAAAAAATGGTTGAAGAATGGAAAGATATTAAAGGTTATGAAGGGTATTATCAAATTAGTAATTTAGGGAGGGTGAAAAGATTAAAAGGTAGTCCGAAATGTAAAAATGATAGAATTTTAAGAGGTGGTTTAACAACTAACGGATATGAATTTGTTTATCTGTCAAAAGAGGGGATTCACATTAGTAAAAGAATTCATAGATTAGTATTAGAAAATTTTTATCCAGTAGAAGGAATGGAAAATTTACAAGTAAATCACATAGATGAAAATCGAACAAATAATTGTTTAACTAATTTAGAATGGGCAACACGCTCTGAAAATCTAAACTATGGACATAGAGCAGAAAACTATGGAAAATCAAGAGGAAAAAGGGTAAAATGCGTAGAAACGAATAAAGAATATTATTGCTTGCGAGAAGCAGAAAGACAAACGGGAATTGGACATAGCCATATTTCTGATAGTATAAAAACTGGTAAGACTGCTGGAGGATTTCACTGGATAAGTGTAGATAAATGAAACGAAAGGAAAAAATATGAGTAAAAAAATATGGTTGGATTTAGATGGAACTGTGTATGACCTTTATTCTATTCCTCACTGGTTAGAAGATATTCAAGAAGAAAAAGAAGGTCTTTTTCTAAAGGGAGAATTTCTTGGAATTTATTCAGACTTTTTAAAAGAAGTTGAAAGGTTATTATTAATTGGTTATGAATTTGGTGTTATAACATGGTTGCCGTTAGGTGCTTCGCCAGAATATGAAGAAATTTGTCGTATTGAAAAAATGAAATGGATTAAAGAATTCTTACCATTCATTCATGACATAAATATCATTTCTTATGGAATACCAAAGCAGAATGCTATTAAAAAAAGAAGTCAATTAATGATTCTAATTGACGACAATTCAGAAGTTTGTAAAATTTGGGAAACAAATAAAATGAGAAAATCAATTAATCTAAAAGAAAATTTTGGAATAATTCAAGCATTAAAAACACTGATAAAATAATAGGAGGAAATATGAAATTTTTTAATCTTTCAGAAGAACAAACTATTGATTTAAGTGAACTCGATTTTGTTGATGAAATGTTAAATGGTGATGTTTGGAATTGTATTGAAGAGGATTCTCAAAAGCTAATTGAATTTTTTACCATGGCGAACAAATTAGCAAAAGCAAAAACTGATTTAGCCGACTTTATTTCAAATAATGATATTTTGAATGGACTTTTGGCTAAAGAACCATTTACTACTTTTAACAATCAATTTTGGCTCTGTTCAGACCTAAAAGAAGAGTTGATTAGTGAAGTAGAATACTTAAAAGAATATTGCTAAAATGTGGCGGTGAGTTGTTGTAACTTGCCGCCCAATTCATTTAGAATTTAATGGTCCCGGCAGCTTGTTCATAAAATGTTTACTTGACAAATTGAGAAAAGTATGCTATAATATAAGAGTAGCACTCAATTAAATGTGGAGAATAGGAGTTTTTATCATGAGATTTTTTGACCACACTGAAAACACAATTGTAAATTTGAATGCTGATGATTTTGCTGACTATATGCTTTCTGATTTTCATGTTATGGAATGTATGGTTGATAATTTGTCGGCTGTATGTGAATATTTTGATAAAGTAGCAAAATTTAACAATAAGTCTTTAATGATTCCAGATAGCTTGTATTTGGATATGATGATTGATATTTCTGATGGACAGCAATTTTGTTTCAATGAAGACGGTTTTGAATTTTTTGAATACTAAAAACATGGCGGTGAGTTGTTATGACTTGCCGCAAGTTCATAAAAAATCCATTGACAAGCATCCAGAAAAATGGTATAATATAACCATAGTAAAGGAAAGGAATTGATAAATATGAAAAACTGTGATTATAAGAAAATGACTACGGGCAAATACATTGAAGATTGCTATAGCAAAAAGCAATTGAAAAAAATTCGTAAGAAAAAATGTAGAGCCACGGAGAAGAAAATTACTTGCCAATTTGTTAATCACTAAACGAAATGCGGTGACTGCTATAGTCGCCGTGTTTCTTTGCGGCTATTGGTCCGCAACTCTGTTATGGAAATTTTTGGCGGCACATTTTAATGAATTGTTCATGATTCTTTTAGAAAAACATAATTACTTTTGATTCTGGATATGCTATAATAAATATAGAAATTAAGAAAGCTGTTAGACAGCAGAAAGAGGAATTAAAATGAACATTTTGACCATGAAAAAGAATAAGGGAACTATTGAAATTGAAACTGAAAGAAAATTCTATGTTATCGACTTTTTGAATGACAAGATTTTGTCTAATGGGCAAGAAATTAAAAAATTGCCGTCTGATGTGACACAATTTTATTCTACGTGCTGTCAGCATCCAAAAGCTTATGATAGCGAAACTTCTCTACTTTCTTTTTTTAGTCCATATGAGTGGAAATTCTTTTGAAGATTATCGTAGAGCAGAAAGCTTTGTTTCTATTGCTATACAGAATTTAGATTTAAAATATTACATAGATTTAGAAGATATGTGTAACTTGAAATTAACAAAAGATTATTTAAATTGGTGTAGAGAACATGGAAAAGTTGTTTGTTTGAGTTCAACACAACAATATTATCGAGAGAAATTAGAAGATTCTATTCCAAAAGAATTAAAACCATATTATGTTATAATGAAATTTCATGATGTAGCACTGGATGATGTAGATAAAGAAACGCTTTTTAAATTATTGAAAATTATAAAGTATACTGTCTGTCATTTTAGAGCGGAAGTAGCAGTCAATGATATTGAAAATTTCTGTGATTTAATGGATATGTTAACAAACGAAAATAAAAAACTATTAAACACTAATCGTACAATATCTCAAAATTGTAGAATTATTGAACAGCAAAAATTTATTGACAATAAAACTTTTGAAAGCACTTTGAAAAAATTAAATTTTTTAAATGGGGAATGTTTTGATGATTATGTTGTAGTAGTTCCGCAAAATGTTATGGATTTAGCCGATGAAGGTATTCAGCAAAATAATTGCGTTGGATATTATTATAATGATAGTATAGAAAGAGGTGACAATTGTATCTTCTTTTTAAGAAAGAAAGATAAGCCGGAAAAGAGTTATATTACTTGTCGTTATAATATTGATAAACAAGATATTGTAGAATGTAAATATAAAAATAATTGTGATATAGATGGTGCTGATGAAGAAATTATTGACCGTATTAATGACTTTATTAACGATAATATATAAAACGAAAGCATTCGGGAATTGAAAGATTCCCGTTTGTTTTTTTTCTATGAAAGGTCCAGACCAACAGTCCTAATATTAACGGTCCGGTAGCAAACGAAAAGAGGATTTACCTCTTTTCTTTATTATATTTTTCTTTTAGTATTCTCCACGGTTGGCGGCAATCCCATACTAATTTCTTTTTAGTCTTAAAGGCTTTCAAAAGAATAGATAATTCAATTTTAGAATCTTCTAAAGCAGTATGCTCTTCTATGAAATTATTTTCATCAAAAAGGTATCTATAAACAATTTCAGCTTTTGAGATTGGATTGCCTTTCTCTGTCAAATAATTGTTCTTTTCAATAAAATTAAAATAATTTCTAGACAATAGTTTGCTAAAGACAATTGCCGACCAAATACATTTGAATGTGATACCTAACTCTTCAACACATTCAGCCCCAAAAAGCTTACTTAACATTCGACTATCAAAAGGACAATTATAAGCCCAAACATCAGATACTTTATTTTCTATAATATCATTTCTCAAAGTATTTAAAATTTCTTTCTTGTCTTTTACATAGTAATACTTTTCGGTTTCAAGTATTTCAGAAGCCCCACGAATAACAAGTTCTTTTGCTGGTTCACAATCAATTACATTTTCAATGATAGCAGGCAAATAGGCAAAATTTCGTTCTAAATAAATATTGCCGTTTCTATCAGCGACAACATAACCGATATTGTATGGATTATGAGAACTCATGCCTTCTGTATCTAATACAATAATCTTTTTCATGCGGGTTTTACCTCTTTCTTTCTTTAAGCTATAGTTCTATTATACGCTTTTAAAATTAACAAGTATACTAGTTTTTGTGAACTTTTTGTTTTTTCGGATGATAGGTCCGCAACCGCCGTTTTCATCAAAATAGACAAAAAATTGCGGCTATTGTTGAAAACTTTTTGCTTGACATTTTGCCGGATGTGTGCTATAATAATTATAGTGAAAGAGAGAAAGAGAGGTAAAGAAAAGAACGATAGCAACCGAATAGAATTAGAAAGGAATGGTAAAGAGTTCATAAAATGTTTACTTGACAAATTGAGAAAAATGTGATATAATATAAGAGTAGTAAAGAGAATGACAGCTGATAAAGTCGTTAAAACAGAGAAATGGAATTTTTTATGGAAAACATGATTAACTTCACACAGGATGCTTCTACCACCAACAACCAGATGAAAACCGTTATCAAGCAGAAGATGGTTGAGTTCTTCATCAACACATTAACAGAGCAGTTTGGTGAAGAAAATGTTCATATGTTGCGAACAGGTACTAACAGCTTGACAAATGAAATCGGTTTCAAGGTTTCCTTGACTGATTCAGACGGATTCCCACAAGATGTTGTTGTTACTATTGACCCAAAAATTAAGAACTGGTTTGAAACTGTTCGTTCTAAACAGCCTGTTCCGGCTTTCGATTTTGAAGAAGCTGCTACTGCTTATGACGATTACGTAGTAGCAAAAGAGAACACAAAAGCAGCAAATGCCCGTAAAAAGAAAGAAAAGATTGCTCGTGATATTAAGGAAAGAGCGGAAAGAGCACAGAGAAAAGCAGACGCATTAAAAGAGGATATTCCAGAAGCAGCAGAAGAATAAGATATAAATTTGAATAGACTGTTAAGGGATGCCCAGAAATTGGGTGTCCCTATTTTTGTTTTATATACGGTCCCGGTCGGCGGCAATTCATAGATAGTTTACAATCACTTTAGAAAAACATAATTACTTTTGATTCTGGATATGCTATAATAAATATAGAAATTAAGAAAGCTGTTAGACAGCAGAAAGAGGAATTAAAATGAACATTTTGACCATGAAAAAGAATAAGGGAACTATTGAAATTGAAACTGAAAGAAAATTCTATGTTATCGACTTTTTGAATGACAAGATTTTGTCTAATGGGCAAGAAATTAAAAAGTTATCAAGAGATTTTGTTCAAGCTTGTCATGATTATCATGAATACTCTGTCAGTCGTTCGGGTTTTGGAACACAAGAGATTCTATCGAAATTTATTTATTTAAACGAAAATGACTTTAAAGCATATAGGGATGGAGAAGCTTTTCTTTCTATGGCTTTACAGTATCCAGAATTAGATTATAATGAAGCGATGTATCCCTATTTCGCCAGTCATAATAAATTAACAAAAGATTATTTAGAATGGTGTAAAAAGAAGAAGAACCTGTGAATCACAACTCAATAAACAGATACAAGAGCATAAAAACATATAGTCTTATTCCAAAAGATTTAAAACCGTATTTTGCTATTATTTTTACACAAATTTCAATAGAATCTTTAGAGCTTTTAGACACTTCAACTTTATTAAAACTTTTAAGAATTGTAAAATACACTACTTTTCATTCAGACAATCCAAAAGCTGTATATAGCAGATTATCTGAACTTATTCGTTATCTTACAATATACAACATTAGTGACGAATTCCTTGATACAAATAGAACAGTATTTCAGAATTATAAAACTTATCAAGTTTATAACAATGAAAGCAAAAAAAATAGAATAGGCTTTGAATTAAGACGATTAAATTTTATGAATGGCAAATGTTTTGATGATTATATTGTAGTAGTTCCACAAGCTTATGAAGATTTAGTAGACGAAGGCAAACAACAAAATAATTGCGTTGGATACTATTATTGTGATGATATTGCTGCAAATTTTTCTCTAATTTATTTTATCAGACAGAAAAATGATAAATCAAAAAGCGTTTATACTTGTCGATATAGCACATCAATGAATAAAACAGTAGAATTTAGAGGTTTTAATAATTCAGCAATAACAGAAAAAGAAGTCTTATCGTTCTTAAAGAAAATTGATTATAGATTAAGAAGTATTCTTAAAGGCTAAAATAAAGAGGGTTTCCTTTTGGATTCCCTCTTTTCTTTTATCATGCTGTTGGTCCTGTCAGTCCATTCCAATTCAAACGGTCCGCCGCAACAAAAAAAAGAGGACAAATATTTTGCCCTCTCAATACTTTTAATCTATAAATATTCTGATAGTTGGATTATTTAAACCGTTTCCATTTTGCCAACCAAAAGCAATGCGAATATTACCATATTTTAAAGAATTTGTTGTCTTTTTTAGTTCTAAATGTTGCGAAATTGTTAAAATCTTATCAATTTCAAGAACTTTTGTTTCTTTTTTCTTATAATTATATATATAAATTGTGTCCGGCAGTCCGTTTTTTGTTTCTTTTCTTAACATTTTATTCAAAAAGTCAATAAAAACATTAAAATTTTGTGAAAAATAGTCAAATAAATCATTAACAAATTTTTCACGGCAACGCTTTTCAATGCCCGAAATAAAATCATATTCATTTGGAAAATTATTGCGAATGTAAAGCGAATCTTCAACGGATACTGGAGAACCTGCTTTTTTATTTACGCTTATATTTGGTATCGTTGTTATACCGTCATAAAGGCAAAAATAATTCATATAATCTCTATAATCAAAACCGTATTCAATCATTTGATAAATGGTAGTATTATAATAAGTACCATTTCCACTACTTGTATACTTTAATTCAATGTGCTTCCCGTCTGCTATCAAATCACATACGGCGAATTTAGTATGATTTCCACACCATTCTACATTCTTGTGGTTGCCAAAAGTCGCTAAAAAATTGTTGACATCCGCACGAATTTCAGACAAATCAGAAAACTTTTCAAGCACTGAATTTTCGGGGGTTTTTCCGGTTAGTGTTTCCACCACCAGAATTTCAAATGCTTTTCCGAAATATTGATTGTTTGCTTTTGTTCGTTCCATTGCTAATTCCTACTTTCATATTTGATACTATTATTATACACCATTGCCGCAAAAATTAAAAGTAGTTTTTATATTGATTTTATGAACAGTTTGTAAATTATGGATTCCAAGGTCCGCCCGATACCTTGAATTTTAAAATATGTTTGTTCCGAAAATTGTATAAAATAAAAAAATCCAGATACTATTTATATGTTAACAGACGCAAATAATATATATAAAGGTCCGGGAAGAAGAAAATATATAGGAAAATAAAATATTGAAAACTACTTTTAATATTGTTGAAAACTTTCAACTTTTCAACACCGTTTTTTTTTTCTAATACTTTTTTTTCTAATACTTTTTTTTCTAATACTTTTTTTTCGTTATTGCATTTCCTATTGCACTTTTTCAATTTCATTCCCTATATATATAAAGTATTTCCGTTAACATATAAATAGTATCTGGATTTTTTTCTTCTCAATACTTTTCGGCACAAAATTTGCCGGCATTTCTCTTTTTTAAAAGTTAATCGCCGCACAAATTGCGTAGGGAGGGGTAAACTATCAAAAGCCAAAATTTACCATTTAATTTTCGTCTATCCCGTATTTTGACAAAAAGTCCGAAAAAAGCTGGGTTTTGACTTTCTTCATTTCGTTTTCAATTTCTAAAACTTTTTCTTCTTTTTTCTTTTGTGGAAAATTATAAAAAAATGTATTGGCGGCAATCTTGTCGTCTTTTTTTATATTTTTTTGCAGCGAGTAATTTTTTAATGGATAAAAGTTTTCATTGGCTTCAAGGGTGGTATCACACACACAAAGCGGCAATTTTTTAGTTGATAATAGGTCTCTTATTTTTTTATTAGAAAGCTGTAAAAAAGCTGCGTTTTCGCTTCCTATAGCACAAAGAATTTTCTTTAGGTAGGGTTTGGGATTTTTAGACCTAAAAGAAAGCTTATCTCCATCGGGTAGAACAATAGAATAGATATTATTGGAGTCATTAAATACTTCTGGCGGCAATTCATTTAAAATTTCATCAATAGTAGAACTTAATTCTTTTTTATCATTTACGTTATCTTTCCTTTTATATAAAGTATTTCCGCCAAGTCCATTAACACTACTATAAGAATTATAAAAACCGCCATACTCATTGTTATAGACTAATTGCGACCAATAGTCATTAAATAAAACCTTTGCCGCTGCTACATCGGTAGTATAGTTGATATAAAATAAAGTGTTGGCGGCAAACGCATATTTTAGCCCCTTAATGGAGCTACTAAAATTCAATAAATAGGCATTTAGCTCTTTGAAAAAATTCTTTTTATATGGTGCTAATAAATATTGGTCCCGCCAGCCGTTTTTATTATCTATAAGCATATCGAATAGTTTATCTTCTTTGCTTGGGTCTTTGAGATAAAGATAAATAAGTGTTAGGTCTTTAAGAATGTCATCACTATAGCCTAAATAGTTTTTGTTATTAGAAAAACATAATAAATATACACCCGGCAACGGTTTAATTTTTGCATAACTTGAATAAAGTGTTGGCGTAAAAATTTTATTGTTAGTTGGATTAGACTTTAAGAATTCTTTTAATATATAAGGTCTATTCTCAGGGAATTCTCCATTTAAGTAGTAATATAATTTTTCCATTCTATTGTATTCACTCCTTTTAAAAATAGATATTAAGAAAAGCGTTATCTACATTTTATAGATAACGCCTTATTTTTTATTCTTTAGGTTTCTTATAACTTAGATAGCACTCTTCTTCGGTTAATCTATCGTATTTATGAAAGCGGCTATTGTCTTCCCATGGTTTAACTACTGGTGATAAGTTAATATTTACTTCTTGTAAAAAACCATCACTATCTTTAATAGTAAAACGTCCAATACTAATTTCATTATTTCCTACAACGCTAACCGCTTCATCGCCATACTTTGTTCTAAAGCATTCAATCAATTCTGAAAGAACAATTTCTCTCATCTTGTTAGTTGCCGCCTGCTTAGTTAAAGTAGAATCTGTAAAATCAAAGTCAATCATATTTCTGCTCCTTTTTTTCTAAAAAATTTTTTAAGTCCTCTTAAAATTTTTCAAGCCCCTATTTCCTAAAAAATAATAGCCCCTCTTTAAAAATTTTATACCCCTCTATTAGGAAAGAACCTACCCCCTATAAAAAAATATCTACCCCCTATAAAAATATGAAATAATTTCATTAATATCATAAATAGCATCTTTATACCACTCTTTATCAAAAGCATTTAATTCTTTTGCCATGGTAATTAAAGCTTCTTTAACACGTATTGCCGCTTCATAATTCTTATAAATTTCTATATAATAAGTAGAAATAATAATACCCCCTATTTTAAATATAAACTAAAAACCCATTGTCCGCCACATGAAAATTAAAAATGTTCATTTCAAAATTTTCATTCGTATACGTCTTGTTTACAGATACCGTGCCAAAACTTTTGACCTCCCCATAGTCATATAAACTGCCGTTTTTGTCTTCAATGCTTTGAATATAAACTGTTTCACACACAAGAGAATTGTTTATTGTGGTATTTCTATAGCATCTATATTCTGGTTTGATAATAACTGTGGCAATCAAATCATTTTCCAATTCCATTTTTCCGATAAATCCATTATAAGTTTTTGGAATGTTAAATAATAAAGTCTTATCTAAAAAATCTGGCGGCACACTAGCATCGCACATAACCGTATCTCTAATTTTTAGAGAATCATAATCGCATTCATTATCAATAGTAATTCCAAACATCGTTCCATAAGCAATTTCACAATTACTTAAAATGGAATTAATAAATTTTGCTTTTCTTAAAGAACAATTATAAAAATAACTATTCCAGAAGAGACATCCATTAAAAACTGCTTCATCAAGTTGAGTATTAGCAAAGAAACAATTATGAAAATTTGAATAAGAAAAATCTTTAAAACGTAAATCTAATTTAGAAAAATTGATGTTCCAAAAAGTAAGCCCCGTAAAGTCATAAGAATTTAGTTCTTTTGTTAGCTCTTTCCTGTCTTCAATGGAATTTTCACGTTCGTTATATTTATTTATTGTTTTAATAATTTGAGAACTACGAGCATAAAGTGACTCTGCCATTAGAACCCCTCCAACATTTCTAATATATAAACTAAGCAATTAACTACAATTGAATTACCCGCTTGTTTAATAAGTTGACTATTTGTGCTAACATATTCAGCGGCAGCAAATTCTTCATCAGTAAAACCCATGAGCCGCCAAGATTCTAATGGTGTAAGTTTTCTAATTCTCATGCCCTCTTCTACAACATAGTTGTCTTTTTGAACAGTAGTTAGTGTAAACGATAGATAAGATTCATTTGGCTCTAATCTTTGAACTAATGTCTTAACCCCAGAAGTTCTATCATTTGGGTTTAAAATGTTTCTACCTCTTGAAGCAGCTATGTAAGGCTTATTTAAAGTTAGAATTCTTTCGCCATTTTCCATTGCTAAAGTGTTGTTTATTAACTTAGTCCTTGCTTCTTCTTTTAAATAAAACTTATTACCTACTTTTGATTCTAAGATTGTGTTAATGTTTACTTTTGGAATTCTTTTTGGTTCTTTGTAATTGAAAATAACATCTGAATCTTTTAGAATACTAATTGTAAAAACTCTTATTCTTTGTTGCGGCACACCAAATTCGGCTGCATTTAAAATTAAAGAATAGTTTTTATATCCAATTTCTTCTAATTCTTGTTTATATAAATCATAGTTCTTTTTGTGTCTTTTAGTTAAAATACCTTTTACATTCTCCCATATTAAAACTTTTAGTCTAATAGACTTCGCAATTCTAATATTTTCCCAAAGTAAACTTGAACGAGTGTCGCTTCCCTTATCTGCTCCTTTGTTTTTGCCAATTACTGAAACTGATTGGCACGGTGAACCACTCATAATAATGTCTATGTTTTTTATATCTTTATTCCATTTCGTAATATCTTGCGGCGGAAAATTTGTATTATGAATAGCATTATAAGATTGAACCGCTGCCACATCTTTATCAACATAATCAACTATTTCATAATCCTTTTTAAGTCTATCTAAGGCAGAACTAAAAGCACCGATTCCACCAAATAACTCAATAACTCTTAGCATTTAAACTCCTTTCTTATCTTATTTTCATAGGTCGTGTAATAAATTGCCTTAAAATTGTAAGTAGCAAGCATTGTTTGACATATAGGACAAGGTTTTGCTAGCCGAAAATTGCCATCTTTTTTCTTTGAAACAATAAATAATTCCGCTTTCTTGAAATCTTTGAAATCATGTGGTAATTTGTTTATTGCATCCACTTCAGCGTGTCGTTTATCATAAATATAATTTTCTGTTCCTTTTGTTTTTGTTCTCCAATAATGTTGAGCGGTAGATGTTTTATCTGAATTCACTCCCCAACTAAGAATTTTGCCCTTATAAACAATGAAACAAACCATTTTAAGTCTATAAGGTCTTTCAGTATAAATATCATTATAAAGCATTATTAATTTGCTAACTAATTTTTTATTCATTATGCCGTCCTCATAGCAAACCTATAGATTTTACTATAATATCGTTGGTCATTCGCCCTTTCCCCCAGCCAGCCTTTATACTCATCCGGCAATTCAATTGGTTTTAATTCTCCTCTCTTATGGGAAAATTTGTGATTTTTATATTTAACAAAATGAAAATCATCTTCTCCAAATCTTAAAGCCACACCATACTCGTTTTTTCTTAATTCATGATAGTTTAGAATTGGTCTTAATCGTGGCGTTCTTTTTAACAATTCTATGACGCAATATTTTTGAATGTTTATATCAGAAAAATAACCACCCTCTACTTGGTAAATAATTCTTTCTCTTAATCCTTCATCATTTTTGTTTAATTTTAGTTCTTCAAAAATTGATTTAACTTCTTCATTATCTTCTTTTGTGTAAAATTCAAACCATTCATAAGTTTCTAAAGCATAGCCGCCGCAATTAAAATATTCGATGTTCATTATAACTGACTCTCCTTATAGTAATTCCAAGTAAAACTATCTCCTACATTCTTTGGTCTATTCTTAGCTGTCCAATTTCTAATATACGGGTCAGGATTTCTATTTTTCATGAATTCTTCTGGAACTTCAAGATACTGTAGTCCAGATAAAATGTTTTTACTATTATAATAATTAACCATGATTCCAACTGTATACATATTTTTTTCTCCTTTAAGTAAACAAATTATAAGAGTAAGTCATTACTGAATACCATAAAAATGTTGTTGAAACAATACTCCATAAAATTGTTCCAAAAGTGCTTCCATCCTTTTTATCTTGAATTGCTACTTTTAAGAAAATAAGCCCTAGAATTAAACTCATTGTTCCAAAGATATAATATAACATTCAACATACCCCTTTCAGTAATCAATTTTGTAAAATGAATAGCCCCACCAATCCCAACAATTTCTATCTCTTTTATAAACCTTTTCTTTTCTAAAAGCTTCCATCCATAAATGAATCGCTTTTTCATAAGAATCCGCCTGATAAAGAATTTCGTCCTTATCATAAAGTAGTGATTTTTCATCTCTTAAATCTATTTCAAAAGCATTAAGTGGATAAAGCTTTTTAAAGAAAGACGTTAATGAATCATAATAGATTCCCTTATCACTATTGACATTTGTTCTTTTTACAATATACCCCATTCAGACCACCTCAATTTCAATAACAATTCTCTTCCACGGTTCGCCGCAATCGTCAAATTCGTTATAGGCAATTTCAGCATATTTATTTTCTTTATATTTTAGGTAATCCCATCTATTGCCGTCTAACAAATTCCAAATTTCATCTATAAGACTTTTTGCTTCTATCTTTTCATATTCTTTTTCAATCTCTTTCTTTAAGTCAGGATAAACATAAATCTTTTTCATAATATTAATAACCATTTACGCATTCCTCCTTAACTTTCTATGATAATTATAGCATAAAACAGACGATTTTTCAATTAACTCTTATTCTTCTAGTTCCATTTCTTCTACTGAATAAGTAAAGCCGCAAAACTCAATCGAGCAATAATAGTTTTCATCTACTATATTTTCATCTTTGGGTTCAAAAACATTCATCTCATCAGGAGTAATTTTATTACCCATTTCTAATTCATCTTGAAGCGTCTCGCAAATATTTTTGTGTAAGCAGGCTAAAGCCAATTCTTTTGTTTTAAAAATTCTGTTATCAACAACACTACCATTGCTATCATCTACAATAAGAAATAAATAAACCTTAATACCATTCATAATATACTACCTTTTCCTTTTCAAAGTCAAAATTATTTAATATCTGTTGAATATTGTTTTTGGTATCTTCTAGTTCCCTAAAATACCATTCATCGTAATCTTGACTACCAAAGAAGAATCCCTCTGATGTTGGTAATAGTTTTGCTGCCTTACTATGATTATTAAGCACTTCATCAATGGTCTTCAAAAGCTTTTCCAGCAATTCTTTTGAAACAACATAATCACCGAAATTATCTTCATAATTGAAATCATCTATATTATTTACAAAAAAATTTCTAATTTGATTCGCTTTTCTCCAATAGCATAGCTCATAACCGAGGTCGTTACCGTTCTTTGCCTCTCCCTTCAGCCACATATCAAGTCCCATAAATATACCTCCTTAAACGCAATCACAGAATATATAATTCGGAATGAATAAATCGTCTTCTTTACTTCCGTAACCATGAACTACAAAGGAAAATTTCTCTTTTCCATCTGTAATAATCCACCCTCTCCCTTCTATGTGAAACTCTAATCCAATTGGTGTTTTTCTAATCAAACAGCTATTAGGAAATTTTCTTATATACTTTTTTAATTCTACTGTTGATAACACCCAAGTTGCTTTTTTATTTAAATCTTTTTGTGAAATATTTAAATATTTACTATTTATCTGAGTCGGATAACGACCATTAAAACGCTTCCAAATAGGCTCATCAAAAAGGAATTGTTTAAATTTCCAGTAAGGATATTCTTTTAAAAATTTTTCAAAAGCATCTCCATTCAAGTAAAATCTTTTCCACCCATCAGCTTCATTAATACCAAATTGTTTCAAGCCAAAAAGAATTCGATTTTCTTTTTCTTTTAATTTCATCCAAAAACTCCTTTCTTAACTTTCTATAATAATTATACATCATTTTACGGCAAATTGCTACTACTTTTTACAAATTAGCCCGTAAAGACCTTAAAAAGTGTGATAAGACCGTAGATTATGCTAAAGACAAAGAAAAAATTAGCTACAAAAAGTAGGGCGTTTCTTTGCCAGTCTTTTCGGTCTAAAAACAGAGAGCCGCCGCAACATACCAAACCCAAGAAAATTAATACACCTTCAAAAAGGACTCTATACATAATTTATTCCCCTTTCACCTTAATAATTGGCATTTTAACATTCATATATTCTTCGTCAATAATTCTTAATTGAGAAAGGATGTTTTCACGCCCTTCTATTGCTGGCTTTAAGCAATATTCTTTAAAATCTTTAATATTGATTTCTTTAATATTGGTGATGTGCGGAAACAAAAGTTTCAAGAAAGCTGTAGCATTCTTTTTAACAGCTTCAAAATTTCTAACATCACATTTTCCATCGACATATAATAGTTCATCAATAATTGCTCTATAATAGAATTCATCTCTTAATTGATGTAAAATTCCAGTCAAATAATCAGTAGACAACGCCCAGCCTTCCATTTTTCTGTCTTCAGTAAAACGACCAATCTTCTTTCCCTCGATTAAAAAAGTAAATCTATCAATAAGAGCCGATTCCTTTAACCAATTTGGCAAAAATTTAAGCATATTACTTTTTTTAACATCCATACTTCCGATAGGAACATTGCCGATTAAACTTAATCCGGCATCTGCCACTCCAGAATAATTTCCAATTCTAATTTCACCAGATTCTAAATAAGTTTTTAAAGCACCACACATTTCTTCTGGTGCTTGACATCTAATTGTCTGAACTTCATCAAAAATTACCTGAGAATGTTTAGAAAAATAGCCCGGCTTTTTAGTCGTGTTATTAAAGAATGCAGTTGCTCTTGAAACGCTGCCACCACCCACAAGCCAATTATATGAAGATAATTGAGAATAACAATAGCTTTTAGCACTACCCTTGATAGCCAATTCAATGGTATTTAATCTTTTCTCAACAAAAGGCAAGAATCTTTGTAATAAAGTAAGCTTTTCTTCTCTTGTCATATTTTTTCCATTAAAATTTAATCCGGCAAGCAACACATTAATCCATTCTTCTGTCGTAAAATTTTTTCTTTTTTCTCTGTAAGAATTTAAATCATAAGTATAAGGACACAATGGCTTAAAATCAGCTAGCTGAATAATACCGCAGTTATAATCCAGTGTAATTTCTCCCCAAGCTCCTTCAGATTTTAATAAATATTCTTTGTTTTCTGAGATAATAGACCAATCTGCTTGTGCTTCTTTTCTTTTTGTAGGAAAACCGTATTCAGGTAATCTAAAACAAATAAGGTCTTCGGCATAGTCGAATTCAATTACAATTTTAGTTAATAATTTAATCTGACCTTTTGGGCTGTGTCGTGCTTCCAATAGCTTAATGTTCCAATCATTTGTTTTTAGTCTCATTTTTTTAATATATTCACTTAGGGCAAAAGCATCAATAGAGCCGTTTTCATCAGAAAATTTTGTAATTAACCAATTCTTAGACTCCATTGGTAATTCTAAAAAATTTAATAGAGTATTGGTGCTTGTAGATTTATAAGTTGCTGCCCCACCATAAATTTCTTTAATATCTTTCATATGAATTTCCTTTCTACTTTAAGCTTTTCTCTTAACTTTCTATAATTATTATAGCATAATACGCAAAAAAGGTCAAGACAGATTTGCTCCATCTTGACCTCTTTTGATTACCAACTAATATGATAAACATTTTCTTCTTCATCATGAATTATATGAAATCGTTGTGTTTTTAAATACTCAATAATTTCTGGACAAACAATAGAATCTCTAATTGAGAAATGATTTTTTGCATTTTTAAAAGCGTGTCTAAATTTTTCTTTAATTGCCGCAACGGAATATTCTTTATCAGTATATTCTAATAGCTTATTAATTTGTGCTTTTGTTAAGCTTTCAGCTAAAGCGGCGGACGGAAGATTTAAATCTAAGTCTTCCTTATATTGTGGTGGCATTTGATGCCACGCAATTACTGTGTATGGAATATCTTCTTTATCAAAATTGGCTAAATTCTTATCTAACAATTCCCACTTATTTTCTTTCTTATCAAAAAAACCTGTTGTTGGTTCATCCATCTCTTTTAATTGTAAAATAACTGTTTTATAAGCTTGTGGCATTTGATTATCAATTGTTTGCCAATTCAGCATAATAGAACCTCCAAAATATTAAATTTTAATAAATGTTATTCATCTTCATCTTTAAGGTAAATACAAAGATTAGTTATTTTAAGTATATGTGGAATTTTTTGGTAAGCTCCACAATACGGACAATATACGTCTTCTTTTTTATTATCTAAATATAATTCTATAAATTTTTCACATTTTGAGCATTCAAAATTTTTCTTTTCTTTCATGATATTATTAACCCAATAAAGAATTCATTAACTTGTAGAAACCAGCATTACTCAAAGAATCAATAAAATCTTCTTTAACAGGGGAATGATTCTTATTAGCACTACCAAGCTTTGTCATTGTAGAAACAATAGTCTTGGAATCTGAATCATCATTATATTCCTTAATCAATCTCTTCAACAACTCATAAGTCTCATCAATTTTCTTTTCTTTTTCTGTTAATTCTTGTGTCTTTGCCGCCTTCTTAGCTTCGATTTCTTCCTTTTCGTGCTTGTTGATACAATTAGAAAGTTCTGTTAGGCTATCAACTGACTTCTTACAAACTGGACAAATATACTTACTCATAAACAAATTCCTCCTAAATTAATCATTATAATCATCATCGTAGTAGTAATCATCTCTACGAGTTTTCTTTTTTCTCTTATCTGGAATTACCTTTGTAATAGGTGGAAAATCCCATTCGTTTCTTTTTAGCTTATCTCTGTCTTTTCGCTCCTTTTTAGAACTCTTTTCATATGGAACGAACTTCTTGCGTTTAACGTCTGTTTTCTTCATTTCTAGAAAGCCCCTCCTGAAGGCTAAACTTAATTGCCTGTGTTAAAAGCCCATCTAATTTCTTTTCTACTTTGGCATCTTTTTCTTTCCAATTGTGTTCTTGGAAATAATTCGTTCTATTTTTCAAATAAAAATCATCCAATTCTTTTTTAAGTTCCCCTGAATACTTAATTTAATTGTTTGTGCCAAAAGTTCATCTAATTTTTCTTCCGTCTTTAAGTCTTTTTCTTTCCAATCGTATTGTTGATAATAATTCATACGATTCTCTAAATAATAATCAATCAATCCTCTAACCTCTTTAAAACTATAAACTATATTATAACTTTTTATGTCAATCAAATACTTGTTATCAGTTCTACCTCGCAAAATTTCTTCATAATGCTTATTTGGTCTTTCAGAATAATCACTTAATACATTTGCTATTCTAACAATCTGATACAATGCTTTACTATCATATCCATATCTTTCAATTTTTTCAGCAACACTAGGTCGATTTTTGAATATATTTTTCCATTCTTGAATCATCATTCCCAGCATAGTGTTGGCGGCAGCCCTTTCATCAAAACGAGCAATAGACTCTCTCATAGGAATCAAATTTTTCATTAATAATAACCCAATATTGTTATTTTTAAATTGATATTCTTTAGAAAACAAGATTTCAACATAATTAGGATTTTGCTTTTTGAATTGATGAAACATTAACCGAATATCTTTAACATCGCAAAGTCCATTTTCATAATTAATAGTAGTAGAAACAGGCTTTCTGTTAAAAATAAAGTCGTCTAATGTGGGCATTACAATCGCTTTATAATCATGGTCAGAATCTTTTGTATCACAGTTGTAATTCTGAGAACCATATAAGCTAATAAAAACTGGGTCATATCCTTTTGCTTTCAAAGCTTTTTGACATTTTTTTTAAATCACTCATTCTCTTAACCCCTTTCTTTAATATTATTATACAACATTATTCGACAAAAATCAAATTTTTAACAGAACAATTTTTTATATAACTTAATAAATTCTTTATCCGATAATCTTTTTAAGTATTCTTCTAGGTCGCCCAATTTTCCATCGTATACCATAAATGCCAAATATTTAAATTCGTAATCCCTAAAATGTAAAGCAAAATCTTTTCTTGATAGCCCTCTATCTTTTAAAGTTTGCGGTAAAGCAACAATATCAACCAATAAATCCCACATAAATCCAATATTCTTTTGAATTTCACATACGATTTCGGTATATTCTGGAAAATAAGATAACAACTCATCCACATCATTTCGTCTGACAATAGGAATTAATCTATCCAGAGTCATTATATGATTATTAACCATATAATGTAAATCAAAATATTTTGCCGTTTTTAATTTAACTCTGTTATTATGAGAATCTTTAATAACAACACCTTCGGTTAAAACATCGCTATCATTCAGTCTTTGAATTAAACGGCGACAATCCTCCTCTGTTCTTACAAAATAAATTTCGGGCTTTTCTATATCGGAAAAATTGTAGTTAATTTCTTTTAAAGTTTTATTGTCCCTTACCATTAAAAGATATAGTTTGGGCTTATTATAAGAAATAACAACTTTATTAAACGGTGATACTAATTCAAATACATAGGTATAAGTTTTGTTTAAATTATCAAAAGAAAAAGTAGATGGCAATGCCGCCACAAAAAGCTCATAAAAATTCTTGTAGATAATATTATTACTTAAATTAGAATCGGCGGCATCAATTCCACTATTAGTGGCTACATTCCATTTATCATTCCAATAATAGAGTTTAATTAAACTACCATCAATCTTTTCACTAACAGAAATACCATTCTCCCAATCAATTTTTGCTGCGTGAGGTTCATCAATATTAAAAAATTTAAAAAATGGACAGCATACAACTTCAAAAGTTTTACTATCTAAAATAAGACCACGAGCTTCACAAACAATAGGGTTATTAAAGTTAGAACTAATTTGGTTATATTTAAAGCAATATAAGCCATTTTTATAAGAGATTTTTAAATTATAAGGGGCGTTAGACAATAATTCTTGCCAATTAGAATGATTGCTTATGAACTTTTGAATTTTTAATTTCATATTACTCCCTCTTACTCAACAATATCAGGTAAATATCCCCATTCAACATCTTTTTCAAACAGTCTAATATACCAAATTTCCATTGCCGCACGAACAAGATTTGGTTCAGTCTTTACATCAAGTGGAAAACTTCCCAATTCTTTTTCTACATTATTTTTAAAATTTTCAAACTCTGTCTTATAAATATTAGTTAAATAATTATAATTTACATCATAAGATACATCCCAATAACCCTCTCTATCAATTCTTTTAGTTAAGAGTTCAAGCCATCGCTCTCTATCTTCTTCATCTTGAAAAACATAGTAATCAGATTCATCACAATTTAAAAGCAAAGTTTCTTTGGCAATTAAATCATTAATGTAATCCTTATAGTCTTCTGGAAAATAACGCCGCCATTCCTTTTCAGAATTATCTTTCAAAGTAATCAAATATCCCAAAAATTCACAACTTTGGTATTCATCTAGTCTTGCTGTCAATTCATATCTATCACTTTCACTTAATTTAATAAATTTACTTAATAAGTCATACACAAAATTATTATAGTCGTTCGGTGAACAATATCCTTTTGCCATAACAGTATTATTTCTTAAATCTTTAATAATAACATATACACTATTCATTTTACATATCTCCTTTCATTTCCCAAAAAGATTTCGATAAGCTTTCTTCGTAATTATCTCTATTATTTTCAATCCTACAATATTCTTTCAATAAATGATTCAATAGATTCTCACTACACTCGTAGCCTAAATCCTGTTCATAGAAAGAATACTTAGAACTTTCTGGATTATAAATTGTAAAAATATACGTTTCCACCCTATCACTCCTCTCAACTTTCTACATATATTATACTATAAGTATAGGTTAGAAACAACACAGGAATCATTTTAATTTTTGAACATTTTATTAGCACACATTAAATCTCTCACCATTGCCGCTGACTTAATTCTATTTTCTTTTTCAAGAAGTGATAATGCGTCCCAACCTTTTAAAATAGAAATCTTAAAATTTTTAAATTCAGGTTCAGGTGCGATTTCTTTTACTTCGTTGAAAATGTTCTCTAATGTTTCTGTGCTACTATATTGATGCGAAAAAGATACCGTCTTCTTTCCCTCTCTATACACAGATTCTTTTACTGAAAATTTTCCATCTCTTTGATACTCTCTTCCGCAACGATTAACACATTGTACAGCTTCATTAGAAGTGTTGTATTTTTTACCGCACAAACAACAAGTAAACATTCTGCATTATCTCCTTTCAAAGTTCGTCATACATGGGAGCAAAATCTCTAACGTGATAATGAGTTATAACCCCCAAAAGAGTTTCAATATTATTCTGTTCTTTAATATAAATATAACTCCTGTCGCTTGTAATTGATTCTTTTCCTTTCGGCATAGAGAATTTCATTGCCGCCTTTTCTACTTGAAGGATATTAATAGTGTTTAATTCCATTCGTCCTTTGTTTGAAATAATTACGAAAGTTGGTAATCCATTTTTTAACTGAGGCTTCATATCTATAAGTCTATTTACCCACTTAACTTCGTAATCATCATGTTGGCTTATCGTTATTAAATGAGTTTTAACTTTCATATTTTTACCTCTCTTTCACTTTCTATAATTATTATAGCACAGGCGGCAACTCATTTCTACTATTCTTACTAAAAACTTATGAACAAATTATTAAGTGTTCATTCCAATTCCTAAAAGATTTTGAGTTGTATTCCCTAAATAATAAGAATTATTTCTCATGGTATCTTCATATTCTTTCTTTCCTTCAAAAGAATTTACTACTTCTTTTTCTTCTTCATTCATTTCGCTATAAGATTTTTTTCCATAATCATTTGGCAACCAGCCTTTCTTATTAGCCCCAAAGATATTAAATTTTTTCAATAGTTCCAAATCATTGAACCATAAATGTAGAGTTCCTTTCTTCTTAAATTCTACATCAAAATACTTAAAATGTAGCCGTTCACCTGCATATTTCCAACGTCCAAAAGCTTTAGATAAAATAGGATAAATAGGCTCGCCATCTCTTTTTTCAGCGTCTAAATAAGTAAAAATCTTTTCTAACTCTTCAAGAATATCTCTACCCTTATAAGGGAAATTCCAACCATCACCATTATACGTATGACGAATAATGACCTTTTTATTAATTTTAAAAGCGGAATTAGTCTTCCAACCATTAAAATAATGAATGTTATTCGCTTTTTCCAAAGAACCTTGATAAGACAGCTCATCAAATTGTTTTAGGATTGCCTGTTCAATATTGCTAGATAAGTTCTTAGACAAATCAGCATAAATCTTTCTAATATTCGCTGGAGTAAAATCATAAGCCCGCATTTTATTTAATTGTGTCATATACTGCTGCTTTACTTCTTGCGTAAAAAGTTTTGATAGTTCATTACTTTGGAACAATAAGCTCCAATATTTGTATCTTAATTGCCGAATAAAAGAATTTTTAAGTGAATAGCATTTCTTTTTTTCATCTTCTGTTTCTGAACTACTAATTGACATTTTAATTAAAGGAGTTTTTGTGCCACCAAAAGTATAATCAGGAATAATTGCTGCCATTTTTTCATAAGTATCAATTAAAGTTAAGCCTAAGCGACTTTCATCATTATATTGCTTTAAAATGTTTGAAATAACATTATTAGTAGCCAATTGATACTTATTATATTCTTCATACGTTGAATTAAATTCTTCGCCAGCAATTAAATTATTAAAAATATCCATATTGTATACTACTTTGGGAATATTTAAATAAACAATAGCAATTTCAACATCTGTTTTTCTTTCAGCATTAGAGAAGGCGGAAGTTAAATATTCTACCTCCCCGTCATAATCTTCAATTTTTGCTAAAAGTTCTTTTCTTGTATTAGAGTAAGGATTTTTTAAAGTTTCAGCATTTAAAATACAAACAATTTGTCCGCCATTTTTTTGAATTTCAATAGCTTTAAGTAAATGCTTATCTCCATCTTTAAATGGTGGATTCATTAAAATTAAATCATAAGACATATAAGTTGAAAAATTTAAGAAATCGTCTCCAACAATAGGATAATCTTTTTCTTTTAAAATAGCTTGTAAATTCAGGTCAGCTTCAATAACTTCAATAGCTCTCGAATATTTTGTGTCTAATGCTAGCAATAAATCACCTTTTCCTGCTGATGGTTCTAACACAGAGCAAATTTCTTTTTGATTAATTTTTCTACCAATATGTTCTGCCAATTCTCTGGGAGTTGGATAAAATTGAGTTTCTTCTTGTGTATACACTTTAGCAGTCCCCCCTCTTTTGTTTCTATAATTATTATAACATACGCTGCTTAAAAAATCTAATAAAAAAGAGGACAGACTTCAATCCATCCTCTAAAAACTTTACTGCCATTGAAATTGTGGTAAAGATAAAATTTCAACCATAGCACTATAAGAACTTTTACTAATTAAAGTATCCAAATGGCTAAAAGTTGCGGCAGAACATCCAGAAATGAAACTAACATTGGGGTCATTTTTATCTGATAATTGAGTATCATTTCTTGATTGTGCATTCCACAAAATTAATTTTGGTAATTCAACGTCAATCTCATCGAATTTCTTTCTCCATTTATTAATAATACCAAAACTATCTTCTTTATATGAATCAATTTCCATATCACTAATAACGACTAAGGCTGCTGGGGCATCATTTGTATCTTTTGCTATTTTGTAGATTAATTGGAAAGCCTTATCTAAGTCAGTGTTAAAGCCTACATAAGATGGATTTGATGTTTTTGTTATACTATCTCGCAAAGTGTAACAACCATCCAAGCTAACTAATCTAGGATTCTTGGAAAAAGTCATAAATTGATTATGATAAGCGCCTTTATTTCTTTGAGCAAAATAAATTCCCAATCCTATAGAAACATAAATTGCCCCACCGCATACCATTGAACCCGATATATCAGTCATAACTAAAACATCTTTTTCACCATTTACATAGTCGGGCAAACTCTTCCATTGTTCTTCTATAATATCATCAGTATGGGTTATATCATATTTTTTAATCAAGTCATGTGGGAATAATACAGAGGAATTGATTTTTGTTTCTCCGCTTTTTAATTCATCAATATATTTTTGGAATCGTTCCGGCTGTTTATCTCTAAAAGCATTTCGATATTTACTCATAGAATAAGCAGGAACTTTAGAAAAATCAATTTTTTCCCACTGATTCAAACTCATATAACGCTCTGTAATATTTAAATATTCTCGTAAAATGGAAAGTAGCTTTCTATAATCCTTTTCATTAATTCCTAAGAAGCTATATGTTTTTTTAGCAATATTTCTAGATTCTTTACTTGAGGTATTAGAACTTTTGAGCCATTTAGCTAATAGGCTAATAGGTTCTTTTTTTTCATAATTAATAATGTCTTTTGTTAATTGTTCTTTGATAAATAAAAACATTTCTTTTTCAACTGGTGTTCCAATAAAAACAAATAAATCATCATATCTTCCAGCATTAACAATAGTTTGAAAATTCCTAATAATCTTATTTGGGTCTAATGCCGCCAAAGTTTTTAGTAAAATCCTACCCGTTCTACGTTCACCACATCCAGTATTACGAATATCTCTTACATAAAGAACAAAAGAGTCAGCTAATTCTTTATCTTCATCTCTCGCTGCAAGATACATATTTTTAATTTCTTCTTCGCTACGAGTTCTGAAACTGCCGCCCCAAGCAAACAAATCCAGTAAAGGTGAACCACTAGTAGAACAAGCTATACCACCGTTTTCGGTTTGTTTTAAATTTGTTAAAGATTTAATTCTATCAGAAAAATTCATACGCAACCTCCACATGACACTAAAATTTCTTTTTTGCGGTAAATGCCATTTATTTTTTATATTTGACAGCGAATTTCAACCTGATATACCTTAAAATTAAAACAGGAGTTTTTTACAGAAAGTACACAATCACCATTTTGCTTTTCAATCATTTCAAAACTATTTAGATAATCTTCAACTTCTTTATCTGCAGGATTATCGGTAAGCATTCTGGCAGTCATATAACCAATCTTGGAAAAAATATAATCAAATGCAATTTGCTCAGTATCAAAGAAATGACTACTATTGTCTTCTAAATTAATAACAACATAATTCATTAGGCGTTCTCTCCTTCCATCTTCTTTAAAATTCTCTTCCATTTATTAATTAATCTAAAATTTTCTACAGGCTTCTTGTTTAGTTTTTCAATTCTTAGTTTAACGTCATTAATTGTTCTCATTAGCAATCCTCCTCATAAATAATTGGAATATTATATCTCTTAGCGACTTCAACTTCAATCAAACAACCACGAGCATTTTCATATCCATCACAAACAAAAAGTAAATCAGCATCTGCCATTAATTGAATTGCCCTGCCAAGACACCAAATACTTGGATTATCAGATTTTGGTGTGCCTGAAAGATAGCTATCAATAATTCCTACATCATCTGTTCCATAAACTTCTTTAATAATATAACGAATTTTTTCAATTGCTTCTTGTCTTCTTTGTTTAATTTGTTCCTCCGTTAATCCTCTCATTGGCTGAGAAATAAAAACCAATCTCTTACAAGGTTTAAGAGGGTTACAGTTTACTTTTGCCTTACCATTTTCAAAACTAATCATAATATTCTCCTTTTTAGATAAAAAAATAGTCAATAGAAAAAAACTATTGACTTTTTGGTGAGATATGAGGGATTTGAACCCTCGCCTTTTACATTAAAAGTGTAAAGCTCTATACCAACTGAGCTAATATCTCATTATATTAAAATTTCATAGATAGCATTATCATGGTATACTCCTTTCTCATCTTTGAAAACATCTTTAAGGACAAGCTTTCTACCTTGAAATCTTTTACAAAAATTATCATAATGTTTTTCAACTGGGTTACCGCTAATCATACAATATTCAATTCTATGAATATTGTATTCAAAAATTAATTTTTTAATTTGCTTGTAAACGTCTAGTCCAATTCTTTTATTGTTTGAATCAAAAGCCATTAATCCGAAATCTTTCACACATAGACTATAAACATCAAGCGTATAAGTAAAATAGCCAATCAATTTTCCTCTTTCAGTAATAGCGTATTGGTTATGTGTTTCTTTTCTTATTTCTGGAATATGCCCAACATAGCTACCGCAATAAAACATTATTTCTTCTGTTCCTTGTAATTTAATAAAATTCTTTTCAATTTCATTTTTATAAAGATAAGCTGATTCTAACATTTTACTTCCTTCCTAATTTATCCTCATCTATGTAAAATGGGTCAAGTATCTTCTTCTTCTGTTTCTTTTTTTCTGGAGATAAATACACCTGTATTGTTTCACAAATATATTTAACTATTAGTACCGCCGCAGCAATTTTAACTAAAAAGTATAAAAATTCAAGCATTTTATTCTTTCACCATATCTTTCGTTAAGAATAATGTGCGACCATCTCTTTGTAAGATAAAAATGTATTTATACCTCAAAGTGAATTTTGGCAGCTTCTACAAGTGCCAGATATTCTTTCGCAAACTTATTATTTCCATGCGTTTCTTTTACTTTATTTTCAAATTCTTGTAATGAGCCGATAAAGCATCCACAAGATACACAAATGTTTCCACTCTTTGCTTTAAATATTGTCGTGCTGCGGTTGTGAGAACCAAATCCTTTTAAGTAAATGTAATCAGCATTGCTGCATATCCGAGCATTACTATACACCTCAGCATCGTCATACACCTCAGCATTGCCATATATATGAGCATCGTCATACACCTCAGCATTTCCACACACACAAGCATCATCATATATATAAGCATTGCCAAATACTTTAGCGTGTCTATACACCCAAGCGTTACCATATTGTGATAAATTTTCTTCTTTCTCTACATAACCTCCCAATTCGCCAGCTTTCACATCCCCAAAATCAATTAGAGCTTTAATCCGGTGTAAAGTTACTCCTTTTTCTTCGATTCTATCTGCTGTTAATTCAAACTTTTTCATAGCAATTTTCTCCATTCGGTCAAATAAACACAATAAAACAAGACTCATTTCTTTATGGGGTCGCAGCACCTATTATAGATACTTTTAACCAATTATTCAAACCTGTTATAAGTATTTGCTGGGTGAGTCTTAAACAAGACATTCAATAAAAAAGAGCGTTACAAAATAATTATATAAAAATAATAATTGCAGTAAATGCCTTTTATAACTAGACGCCTCAAAATAATCCGCTATTTCATAATAAAAAATTGCCGTATGCGTCTATTTAAAATGTAATCTTTTATAGTGCCGACCTACAATAAAGTGGGTAATTTTATCATAAGTCGGCTTTATACTTAAAAGGAGGGATTAATCATTTCCCTTGCCTTCACCAGAAACAATTTCTTGCCAACATTCTGGGCAAAGAGTTGCTCTTTCTTCTGTTGAATCAAAAACCTTTCCGCATTCTTCACAAATACATTCATACATTTCCATATCTTTTTCACCTCACTATAATTAGTATAACATAAATTTTCTTGTTTGTCAACTTTCATCTAAATCATAAATATAAGCCCTCTTACCATCTCTAAGAACATAGAAAACGCCAAATTGAAACTTATCCGGCTCTTTATTCACAATTTCGTAAGTTCGGTCACCAATAGAATCCAAAATATCTTTCTTGTTCCAGTCCAGATATTGCTTATCTTTAATACTCATAGATTCTTCATTCTTTTCAAAGGTTGTAATCTTAACAATTACTTTCTTTTTCAAAATTTCGCCTAACTTATTTTTGCCCATTTAATTACCTCTCTTTACTATAATTAGTATACTACATTTTCTTTTAGAAATCAATTTTTTAATTCCATAAAACATTAGCATATTCTGCCAATTTGATATAAGGATTTATAACACTACCAGAATAGAAATCTTCATCAAAAATGTAGTTATAGAATTCATTACACATATTATCTAGTTCTTGCCGCCATTCCTCTAATGAATCAAAACCGCCGGGATAAGTAGTTGTTTTATCCCTAAAATACAACAATCTAGGTAAAATTTCAAGGGCAATAGAACGGTCAAGATTATATACTTCACAAGGAAAGAAACCATTTTTACAATTAAAATCTAAACTATAAGCAGTTTCTAAATAACTTGATGATTTCTTTTTGTATTCTTTTATTTTTTTTATAACTTTATCAAATTCAAGCATTTTCTAAATCCTTTCTAACTTTTTTAATAATACTATCGCTGGGTCTTATTGAGTGAATTAAAGCATACATTTTATTTCCAATTTTAACTGCTACTGGCGAAAAATCTTCTGTAGCATAAAATTTAGGGTTATAAGGGAGAATTGGGTCTACAAAATTTCTGTCTAAATATGAAATTACACCATTACTCTTACCCTTTAAGACATATACAAATTTGTCTTGTTTATAATAAGGAGAAAAATAAAGATTATAATCTGTAAGCAATTCCAATTCTTCTTCATCTAAGTTCTTTTCTTCATAATCTTTAAAAATTTTTTCTACTTGTCTCAACTGTTTTTCGTTAAAATCACTAATCGTTTTCATCTTTTCTGTTAAAGTTTTTTCTTTTACTTTTGCAACAATAATTCCATCAGTAAATAAATAATGTGAATCATCATATTGAATTGCTCCTGTCTTAACTTTATTACCGTATTCTAGCTTCTTTAATCGAATCATTTTAGTAAAAGTCTTTTCATTTAAAATTTTTCCCATAAGTAAAAACCTCACTTTTAATTTCTTTAATTATATTATAACATATCTCTTAATTAAAGTAAAGTTCTAATAAGTCATCATAAACAATCCTTTCTTTAGAACTTATAACCTTATCAAAATGATAATGACCACAATAATGATGCTTATATTTAATAGATTCCAATAGTTCTGTAAGCTTAAAATCAGATTTTGTTGGATTAAAGCATAAACTTGAAACGATATGAATTCCACCAGTGTGAGAAAGAACATAATCTATTTTATTATTATATTTTTCTAAATTATTTCTTGCTTTAATAATGTCTTTATTAGAAATAGTTTCTTCCGACCACCAGTCAATACCTTCTGTTCTTAAATGTTTATCTATTGAATCAGCCCCACCAATACACAGAAATGTTCTATTATTTATATTTAAAATTTCACCGTTCTCGATATAAAAAGTTCTATCATTTACTTTTCTAAGCTTCCCACCGAATTTCTTTACAATGGGCAATTTAGAAATTAAATTGTGATTTTCATGATTTCCAATAATCGAAACAGTAGTATAATTTTTATCATTGTAATAAAGTGACATTAAGTTGTCATGTGTTCCTCCATCCCAGCATACGCCGCTATCGCCCAAAATAAATAAAATATCATTTTTATTTAAAAAGTCTGGCATCTTATCTAATTTTTTTACATCATTAAATCCATGAGTATCACCTGTTACGAAAATTCTATCCAATTACCTCACCCTTTCTTTAATACAATTATATCACACACTTCATAAAAAATCAAAAGAATTAAAAGACAAATTCGGTTTCTTTATAAAAAAATAAGAGAACAGGCTTTATTTACCTGTCCTCTTTTCTTTACTGTTTAACAGTTGTTTCAGTGCCGGATGTAGCAATATCCTGAACTTCTAATTCACCGCTAAGTTCTGTTAACTTGGTTTTAATTGCTTCAAGTTCTTCATCTAGAATTTCAAGCACCTTTTTACCATAATCAGTTTCTTCACCTTCGGAATTTGTATAAGTTCCAAAATTATAAGACGCGCCACAACCAATAGAAATTTGAATGGATTTATTCTTATTCTTTAAATTATCAATCATCTTTCTAATAATGGAAGCCTTCTTTGCTAATTTAGCAATTTGAGCTTCAATAGAACTACCGTTTGGATTTACTGGTGGGCAATCATATGGATACGGTGGATAAGGAGGTGGCGGTGGGCAACCCGGAATCCAATAACCATGTGGCGGAATTGGCGGCTTACATTGTTCATTTGTATTATTGTTATTGTTGCTGTTATTATTACAATTGCATGACATAAAATCACCTCCATCTGGAATTTTAGCAATATCAGAATTTTTCACAAGGTCGATAGTTGGCGTAATATCACCTCCTGATATAAAAAGAAAACTGTAGAGATATAGTCCCTACAGTAGAAAAGTAGTTATAAAGCTTTAATCTCCAATAAAACTTTCACAGTTCTTATCCGCTTCATGCAGCTTCCAAAGTAAATCTACTAAGGCATCATTCCCCTTATGCTTTTCTTTAAAGCGAATAAGTCTTTGAGAATCTGTCCAATCTTTTGGATAATTATAAAAGTCCATATGATGATTAATTAACCAAGCACGTTCCCATTTATATCTATGAACTGCTTCGATATCTTTATAATCTAAAATGTTGTCCGGAGATGGAATAACAAAAGAAATTACTGCTCCAATATTAGCATGATTATAGTAATGAGCAAATTCTGTTCGATTTCCCTTTTTATCCAAAAAAGCTTTTGTTAAAGGTTTTCCAATATCATGCAAATAAGCGGCATCCAATAGTAGAAACTTATCATAAAGCGACATAAGTTTTGAATTTGTAAAAGAATTTAAAACATAATCTTGCGTCAAGAGAACATGAGTTCTTACATCAACTTTATGATGTGGATTATCATGTGGAATATCATAGAAATGATAAGCATTACGCATATCCGCTAAAAGCAAATAAAAATCAAAATTATCAACTTCGTCAAAATCAGGAACACAAAAAGTTTTAAAATTATGATTTGCTTTTAATTGTTCTAAGGTATAAAAGTTTTCAGAAGTATAGAATACTAATTCAGTCTTATAATCATATAAAAGCCTACGTGAACTATCTTTTAAATAACTAAGAATCAGTCGGCGGTTTTTCTTGCTATAAAATTGTCCTTCAACCACAATTCTTTGATTATCTTTTTTATTCAAGTCTTCAATCAAAGTTTCCATACTTGCCAAATAACTTGAGGTCTTATCTTTGGTGTAATCAGTCTGTAAAACAATCGTATTCATTAATCTTCTCCTTTACTTTTCTTCTGTATTTTTTGTGAATACTTCTCTTTGCTAAACGCTTACTTTTACTTCTTTTAGAATCTTCTTGTTGCTGTCCATCATAAGAATCTCTGAATTTTTCTTTCATTACCAGTCTTTCCCCCAACTCACTCTAATTCCAGTGCAATAATCAGCAGTATCACTTAAAGGTGTCAAAACTAAACTTGTTGTTAAAGCATAATAATTCATAAGTTTATCGAATAAAATCTCATCAGTCCAAGCATCTACAGCTGCTTTAAAATAAGCATGGTCTTTAAAACGAATATCTACGTAATAATAGCCAAGGTCTGCAGCTGCAACACACTGCTTATTAATAATCGAAATTAATAAATCAAATTGTTGCTTCGTAACACTATTAGCTTTCTCTCTAAGACTATCTCTGTTCATATCATACACCTCTTTTTATTCATGAACATTTACGGCATCATCAGCACAAATAACAATGAAATATTCCATAAGACTATAAATGTCTTCATCACACTGAATCCATGTATCATCTTTCCATTCAGTTGCCGCCAACAACACACCTAAATAAGACTTACCATCAACAACATAGTTTCTAGAACGATTCATAAGTCTTACATCTGACTTAACTGTATTAGCTAAATCAACGAACTTCTTAACATCTTGTGTTCCCAAAAGCATAATTCTATTAAACATATAAAAATCCCCTTTTAATGAAAAAATAATGTTAAAATTGCTTCACTTGCGATATAAATCAAAACGCCAAGTAAGATGAATCCCCACATTGAGCTAACTCCTTTCTAAAAGAAATCGTATAGATGCTAAGTAATGGTTTCGTTAAATAAGAAAGTAAATTCTCAACTTCTTGTTTAGTTCTTAACCTTACTTTAACAGTATAACCCAATCTGCTTCTTTTTACAACATAATTATTCTTCATTTTTCTTATCCTCCTCAGTTCTTCTCTTTCTAAATTCTCTATATCCTCTGGTGTATTCATATGATTCTTTAAAAATGTGTTCAGCTGCTTTTTTTAGTTTAGGTTCGAACTTTTCCATGATTAAAAGTTCTTCCTCAAAATCCTTACCAAATGGGCAACCTCCGCAGCCAGTTCTGTCCATTCCATAAACAGTATAACACCGATTGTGCTTGATTTCAAAGAATTCATCGTAATCAATTTTATCTTGTTTTTTAAACCAAAATAGTGGTCTATATTCATCAGGTTTACCTTTGTCATGGCGACTAAAACAGCTTTTATGTGCGTCTGCTCTTTGCCCTTTTTCTGCTTTGCGAACACCAGTCATAGTTAAATCAATATTATATTTTTTATGATAATTCTTAGCCGCCTCTTTTTTCGAATATTGACAACACTTATCTGAAATTTTAAAAGTTGGAGGATTTAATACCATATATTCTTTCAGATAAGGATAATAACCGATTCCAAATTTAGACTGTGAACCATCTTTTCTACCGGGCTGATAATTACACCACCACTTTAAAGCAGACTTACAATGTGGATATTCTTTGTAAAGTTCTTCAAAAGGTCTATCTTCCCATTTAAAATTATGACGTTGTAAACGACTAATGTAATCGCTAATGAATTTAGACAAAAATGGTTGACCATATTCTTTACAACAAACTGGAATTGGCTTATAAGGCTTTTCGATTTCAATTTTAATATTATACTTTTCCTCAAGTTCTTTCAAATGGTCTTTTGACGCTTGAAATTCAAGTCCAGTATCAAAAAACACATAATGAATATTAGTATTTGGCGGCAAATTTCTGTATACCATATCAAGCATAATATCAGAATCCGCACCGCCAGACGTTGTAAGCATGATATTCTTATAATCTTTTAATTTTTCTTCTGTTGTTAAAAAGGCTTTAACTATTTCCTTATTTTTAGGACAATTCATTTAATTCAATTAACACCTCTTTAAAACGCTTATAGGCATAAGCGAATTCTTCTTTGGTCATATATGGAGAAAAAGAAATTCTTAAAGCGTTTTTGGCTACTCGTTCTGTATAGCCTAATTCTTTAATCACTTTAGACCCTTTTTTATTTCCTCTGGAACAAGCAGAACCAGCAGAAATATAAATTCCATTTTTTGACATAAACTTTTGAACAAACTCTCCGGTGAAATTTTTAAGATAAAAACTTAGAATATATGGTGAATAATTATAGCATTCTTTATAAGTAATAATCTCTCCAGAATATTCTTTAATTAAGTCAATAAAAGCTTTTTTATAACTTCTTACTCCGTTGCTACAATAATATTGTTTTCTTAACTTATAATTAAAAATAGCATAATCTAATTCTTTTGCTGTAGAATAATTTAAAGTTCCAGAACGCAATTCTTGTTGTTCGCCGCCATATAATAGACAAGGAACTACTCGACAAAGGTTTTGTCCATTGACTAAAATTCCACTACCAATAGACGCTCCAATTTTATGTCCAGAATAAGTTATCATATATAAATTATTATTTTCATCATAATTAGGATTTAAATTTAGTTGTAACCAAGATTGTGAAGCATCAGTGTGAAACAATACACCTAATTCTCTACAAATTTTATAAATCTTTTCAACAGGAAAACGAATACCAGTTTCATTATTAACTGTCATAACCGAAAGAAAGCCAATATTAGCATCCTTTAGCATATTTCTTAATCTTTCTTCCCAACCTTTTCCAAAGAAATATCGCAATCCAAGTTCATACGTCCATAAAAAAGCGTCTTTTGAATGCCCTTCAATAGCTTTGCTTACAGATGGATGCTCAATACTACTATAAGCAATACCATTTGTATGTGGTCTTTCTAGACAATATTCGATTCCAATTCTCGCTGCCAAATTATTAGATTCTGTTGCCCCAGAAGTAATAGTAATATCATTAGCAAATAAAGTTTTTTTAAGGCATTCTACAGTATAGTCATATTTTCTTTTGAGTACTAATCCCGATTCATGTGTAGACGAAGGGTTGCCTGTATCCTTATAACACATTTTCAAAAATTCTCTTGTAAAACATGGATGAGTTGCGGCATAATCAAGATAAACCTGTTTCATTTTTTCCTCCTGTAATCAAATTACTATAAGGCAATTGTTCAATCCATTTGCAAAACAATCTCCATTCTGGAAGAGCATGATTTTTTCTTTGAGCATAAATAGTCTTCAATTGTAAATAATTTGTGGTAATTCTCGCCGTTAAAATGAAACCGCAAGGATTAGAATAAAGTAGTTTTAATCTATTTTCCACTGTTTTATTGCTATTATAATTATTCAACAATCTTTGCATAATAGCAATCATTCTCTCATCTACATATTCACAATAGGATTTATAAAGGTCAAACTTTGGCAAGCAATGCATTGTTGATTGGCTTGAAATAATATCAAAGAAATGATACCGTTCTGCTTCAACCCACGCTTTATTCGTAAAACTCAAATCAAATTGAACAACAATACCCTTTAAAAAACAATCATGCCCAGAACCAGCCGGGGCATTTGCTAGCTTAATTTGTCTATCTCTAAAATTTTTATCACATTCATTAACATCTGTTGACATTGGAAATTTAGAAGCTCTAAAAGATTCCTCAATTCCATAAATTTTTTCATTATTAACAATATCTCTAATTTCCATTTTACCCCTCCATTTTTTCAAAGTCAATCATATTTTGTAAAATAGTAGGACACATATCTAATGAAATCGGTGAATAATCCCATAAGCCACAATATAAATTTAAAGTATGCGTATCAGAATTATAAATTCTAGCTTCTTTTGAAAAGATAATATAATAGTTATCTCCAATTTTACCCTTTTCTGGTTCATAATTAAAAATTATTTTACTATCAGTATCATCAATAGTAAGATAAAATGGCACTCTAAATACAGAGTGAATGCCATTTCTTAATAACTTGTCTTTTTCTACTTCACCGTTATTTTGCTGTAAGATACAAATTTTACCATTTAATTGTTCAATGATATTTCTTAAATCAATCTCATTTGAATAAATGAAATCTCCTACATATAATACAGTATCATTTTCTTTTACAACTTCGTTCCACTTATTAATTAAGAATCCAACATCTTTATCTATTGTATCGGTGAATTGCCCACCTGTAATATACATCATTCATAATCATCCTCCTTACAGATACCAAAGAAAAAGAACATATCGTCACAATATAGAACTCCTGCAACCCCAAACAATTCTTTTTCAAAAAAACGAATTTTTAAATCTTTTTCCTTATCCTCTCTGTAATATTCTTCAATACCATCTATAATTGCTTTTTTATTCTCTTTGTCCCATATACTAATAGTAGACAATAGTTCCATAGCATCTTGAAAAATGACGAATTGTCCAGCCATTTCAATAATTTGTTCATGCTGAACAAGTGGCACTTGAGCAGAAACGTAGATTTTTTCAGATTCTTTTAGCTTTAAAATGTCTTTTGCTCTTCTTACCAAAAAAGACAATTTAATATCATCTACAGGTAAACTTATTACTTTACATAACATTTTGCTATATTTTCTCAGTAGTTTATCATAATCTTTTGAAACGGTAATCTCTAAAATATCATTTCCTTCTATTTTTAACTTATGAGTTTTATCAGACTTAAAAATAGTAATAGAATCCATTTTTTCTCCTTTTAAAAACTAATAATTTTGTTTTTCTTTCTATTAATTATATCTTCTATCTGGCAATTAGTCAATCTATTACTAATTTTATATTTTGGACACCAGTATAAAGATTGTTCTGCCCTTGTAGCCATTACATAAGATACTCTTCTTTCTTCCGGCGAAGTTAATACGCCGCCAACAGCAATTACATGAGGAAAAGATAGCCCCTTACTAGAATGTCCTGATAGTAATTTAACTGAATCATCCGCCATTCTTTCATTTAACTCTTCTAAAGTTAAATCTCCCTTCTTAAAAGAAACAAAAGGAATTTTCTTTTTTTCTAATTTTTCAGCAATATCGGCAATTTGTTTGTTCCAGCGGCAGAGTATCGCCCAATCTCCCCAGTTGCCATAGTTTTCCATTTCTTCCAAAGCATCAAAAAAGGAACATTCACTTACGTAGCCTTTTTTTTTGATTGGCTCACCATGTGGCGAATTGTATTCATCACCTTTTAATAACTTTTCAGCAAAATTAATAATTGGTTTGCCACTTCTGTAATTATTTTTTAGATAGTATTTTTTACAATAAGGGTCAAAATACAATTCATTGATATATTTTGCTGAACAATTTCGCCAGCTGTAAATAACTTGGCGGTCGTCACCAACAACAAAGAGGTTTTCTGCTGGAATTTTTTCTACTAAACTATATTGCAATTCAGAAGTATCTTGAAATTCATCAATTAGTAAATGCCCTACTTTAGGATAGTTTTCTTGTGGAATAGATATTGCTTTCTTTAGAATCATTTCAAATTGTTCTTCTGTAATTTCTTCATAGTTAGAAATTTTATTCAATCGACAAATATAGTTCGCATAGCTGTGAATTGTCCCAACAAACATACCATTGCTTTTCGTTCCTAATCTTTGTCGCATTTCATCTGCAGCCATTCTGGTAAAAGTAATTGCTACAATGGAAGAGGGGTCTACCCCAATATCTAATAAATGTCCTATTCTATTGATTAATACTGTGGTTTTACTAGCACCTGCGGCACTTAGAACAAGAATTTTCTTTTCTTTTGCGTTAATTGGCAATAATTGCTCTTCTGTTAATTTCATTCTAAATTCCCTCGCCTTCACATATTGTTTCTAAATACTTTTAATCCTTCTAGTAAATTATACAAATAACGTCTCTTTTTTTCTACAAGAGAAAGACTATATATTTCTGCTTCGAGATAATCTATATACTCTTTAAGAGTCATTTCTTTATAATCATCCTTTTTACGGCATTCTGAATCCCATGTTAAAATTCTATTGTCATGTCCAGTATAAACAGCCACACCGCCTTTTAAAGGATATTCGAATGGAATATAGATATAATCTTTTTCTCTACGAATACCACAATTTACTATTGTTATATTTTCTCCTATGATAACATCTCCACCAACAATACTGGATTTATCTGTTGATAATATTTGAGAATAACCACCTATAATAGCATTGTTTTTAATCATAATACTATTACCGTTTACTACAGCATATCCAGTGATTCTACAATTATCACAAAGATAAATATTACCATCGCAAATACTATTCCCACTTACCATAGAATTATCATGCATTGATACATTACCACGAATTTCAGCGTTTTCCAAAACTTTAGCATTATCAGAAACCATAGCGTTTTGAAAGACCCAACAATTTCCAGTTTGAGATAGATTGTCTTCAGAAGCAATATATCCGCCCAAATCACCTTTCTTAACTTTTCCAAAGTCTTTTAGAGCCTTAATTTGATAAAGACGATTTCCTGTTATATAGATTATGTTGTCAGTTAAGCAATATTTTTCCATTCTTCTCTCCTCTATTTTCTATAATTTAGTTAATGTCGTTCATTCCAACTCTTACTTGCAAATTCTTCTACTTCACCATGCTTATAACCAAAGTCACATTCCCGTGAACTTACGAATTTAGAGCCGCACGCTCCACAGTCACAACATTTAATATAACAATAATAATATACATCACTTTTTGTGAGTTTGTCTCTTTGTAAAAAGACACTTAAACTTCCACAAAAAGGACAAGGTTTTAATTCCATCTCTCATTCCTCCTTTCATTTTCTATAAATTAATTATAGCATAAAAAAAGAGAGCAGTCAATTAAACTGCTCTTGCTATTTTAATCATTACTTGCAGATGCGTAATATAATCCCCATCCTTTTTCATTTTTAATATAATCTGCGAGAGAAATTGCTGAATCTGTATCTTTTTTTACTAATTCTATTGGCTTTTTCGAATCTGTTGAATCTATAATCCGACAATAAGTATTATTCAAATAATTTTTAATTCTATTGTTATCATTAAAGTAAATATTTATTTTATCATGTCCCTTAAAATCATCTGGAACTGTGTGTAATTCTTTTGAAATATTGAGAATAGATTCTTCAGTAAGTAATGAGCAATCTCTTAAATCAAGTGATTTTTTAATATTCCTTATATCCAATTTTTTTAAAGAAGAGCATTTGTAAAAGATGCCACTTAGACTAGGAGATTCAGATTGAGAATAAGACCCCGGCACAGCTGATTGTACATCTAAGCCTACGACTTCCTGTAATGATGAACATGAAGCGAACATACCATCAAAGCAAGTTCCATTAATGGTTTCTCCCTTTAAATCTATTGTTTTTAGTAATGGACAATAATCAAACATACCATAAAAATTTTTCCCTTTTGTTAAATGAGTAAATTTAACATTTTCTAATTCTGTACAAGCACGAAGCATTTGATTGTAATTTTCTCCACAATCTGTATCTATCACTAATTCTTTCAATTTATTGCACCGAAGAAAACAGCTATCAAAATTTTTACAATTCATTGAATTTATTTTATGAATTCTTTTTAAGTGAGAACAACCTGAGAACGCACTATCCATAGTTAATGCTGCAGAATAATCAATTTCTGGAGTAAACTCCTCGATTTTGTAGAGTTGACAAAAATAATCAAAATTTGTTATATTTGAAGTGTCCATAAATAGATTATTTTTATTAATTATTTTGGGGAAAGGTAATTCGTCTTCCACCATCATCGCAAAATCTGGTTCTGCTCCAAAAAAACTCTCGCAAGTTTTAAAATTAGTAAAACTTATTTTTGTTGTATTATCAGAATCTATAATATCATTTTTTGCTCCTATTATATCCACTCCAGCTTTTGTAAGTTTATTTTTATCTTTTTTTATAAAATTATATAAATTTTTATCTTTCTTTAAAATTGTATATCTCATCGTTTTTATTCACCTATAGCTTTTTCAAAAATTAAATCTATTCCTTTTTTCTTTGTATAATCATACAAAGACATAGCATCAATTTCTGTTTCTTTGCACATTTTAAATTTTTTCTTTGGGTCTGTTTTATCAATGATAGTACAATAGTGTGTAGAGAGGTAATCCCCAAGAGCATCCATTTTTATTTCGACCACTTCATCTTGGGGCAGCAATTCATATAATAGCTGCGGCAGAACTGTCTCTTTATCTAAAACAGAAGCTCCGGTTAATGTATAAGCACCCGCTTTTTCAAATCCTTTTCTTAGATTTTTAAATTCTACGTAAGTTAGTCGATTGCAACCTTTAAAAAAGTCTGTTAAATTTACATCTTTTGTCATTTCATTCATATCAAAAACTGAAAAATATGAGATGTAATTAGTATATTCAGCTTGTAAAAAATTAGATAAATTTTTTGCTTTTTTTGTAAAATGAATATTTTTTATTTTAATATTAGAGTAATATGAAGAGGAACGGAAGATTTTTTCTAAAATGGTATCGGTGGTATCAATAATAATATTAGAAAACTCACAACCTTCCCCATTCATTATACCCCTTCTTTTTATATTTTTTTTGTTAGATTTATTGGTTTATTGATTTCAGCTTGGTTTAAAACATCTCCATTTGGCATAATAAACACCTCCTTTTAATTAGAAAAATCCAATAAGTTGATAGTTAAATGAGGCTTATAAGTTGTTAAATAGTCTTGTAAGGTTATAGCCCCATCAATATTGCTCTCTACAAAAACAATAGGCTTTTCATCTTTTGAAGCGTCCGTAATTTTAACATAGACAGTAGATAAAGTTTTATTTTTAAATATAGGAATATTTTCATTATAACTAATCATGGCATTTCCAGATAGTGGTAATTGAGAAGGTAAAATATTAGAAAGAGTGAATTCAATAGATTCTTTGCTTAAATTTGAAAAGCAACTTAAATCCCAATTAAAATCATAGTTTTTCATCATCGGCGTTTTTGCTGGAGCAACATAGTAATCAGTAATTTTGTTTTGTATTTTGTTTGCTTTCACAAAGCCGTATTTATTATTACAGTAAATCTTACCTTTAATGTATTCTAATGTATTCTCTGCTCCAGTATATCTAAAAGTATCACTATAAATTTCTGTTTCTTTTTCTCCAAAATCATATTGCTTGATTGATACATCATAAATCGAATCACTTGGAGTTGTATAGGTTGCGTCCCGTAAATAAACCTTTGAGAATTTTCTAAACCCAATTTTAATCACTGATGGATAGCATTTATAAGAAAAATCTCTCCAACAAATAGAATTTTTACCATTTCCGTCAAAGCAATAATCCGTTAATTGAGCCGTTCCAAAACACTCTTCTATTGATACTATTCCATTTCTATGTTCAGCATTATTTAATACTCTTAAATAATATTCTTTACCTTTTTTATTTGTAAAAATTGTTGACCCTGAAATATTACTTTCTGCAAATATACCATCGTATATATCAGCATTTGGTGGCCACAGATAATGAACTAGAGGATTATTGTTTTTCTTATAAAATTCATCACATTGTAATGTTTTTACAAACCTATACATCCATGAAGCAGTAATAATGTCCTCTTCAAAACCTGTCCACACAACTCCGGGGTACTCTTCTTTTTGAATAGTGTCAGTTTTTTTATGAAAAAGAGTAGTTGGTTCATCAGAGTCGATTTTCACATTTTCTCCTAACATGGAGGAATAAAAAAGACTACTACAATTTACTTTTGGAAGTCTATAAGAGCTTGGTCGCCAAAACTCAATGTTAAATGGTCTATTATTTTTTTTGTTTTACCCTCGAACAACACGACTGCATAGATACAGAGTCATTAATCATAGAAAGAGGTAAATAAATAGTATAATTATCTGAATTATCTTCATTATAAAGGGTGGCTTTTTCTAAAAAACTACCACAATTACCAAACCATATATCAGAAGTAAAATCATTAATTACCTCACCACTGATTTCTGCTCCCGCAAAGAAATTACTATAGCCACCTTTGTATTTTATTTTTTTTAATGGGTTTTCTTCTACCTTTTTACAACTCAATTTTAGTTTATACGTAGGAATATCCCAATCAATAGAGCCATCAAAAAAGAATGGCGTATTTTCTTCATTAATAACTAAATTATTACAATGCAATAAACTAAGACCTGTATTTCGCTCTAATGAACAATTTTTAAAACTACTAACATTACTATCATAAAGTTCAACATTTTTTACTAAATCAATATCTTCAAAAATTAGTCCACCATCGTCATCTTGAGTAATCTTTCCCAACAAATTCTCTTCTACAACATCTACTGTTGGCGGATTCTTCCCTATAAAAGAATTTCCAATATTATCGCCCTTCGGCATTAACATCCCCTCCCGGATTAGCAACTATACTGTTAATTTCACTACTTGTGTTATCCGCTTCATACTCTCTAACTACAGAAAAACGAACAAACGCTTTATCAGAATTATAACTTGAAATTGTATCTTTAAAAAATTCCAACAAAACCGCAAAAGTGCTAATTGTTTTGGAATTAGACAATTCACCAATAGTAAAATCTTTCCAATATTTATGTCCCACATTTAATTCTTTTTGATTACTGTCATAAATATAAATACTATCATACGGCGAACTTTGTAAAAAACTAAATTCTTTTACTGATTCTTCCCATAAATTATTTCCATTTGTATCAAACCAGAACTTAGGAGAACATATATCTTTTGTTAAATAGCTTTTTACAGCAGAACCAAATAAATTAGAAACACCTGAATTTCTCAACCAATTTAATGTTTCATCCGGGTCTTTATTTGTATTTAAATAGCATACATTATCCAATGAAAAATCTAATTTCTCTTTTGCAGCATCAGCATCACCTAAAACGCTAAAATCTTGGTTTTCCAATTCTTTTTTAAAAGAAACGCCATTTGGACTTTCTAGAAGACTATTTGTTTCTAACTCTTTCCCCCAAATAATTCCATCTGGAATACCAATTAAACCATCAACAACAGCGTTTTTATAAGCATTTCCTTTTCTAGCAACATAACGAATTTTATCATTTTTACCTCTATTTAAAATACTTGGTCTAATAAATTCATTCGCTGGCTCAACTACATATAATGGTTGCGGCTCAGGAGAATTAAATTCATAAACAGTGCTAATTCTTTCATTATTAAATTTTTCTGGTTCTTTTTCATAAGGATTAAAAGTCTTTAAGATAAATGCGGTATCATAAAAAGAAAATCTTTCTCCATCCATTGAACGCAAATTGTATCCAATAATTTTTGGTGTAGCTAAAAATGTTTGCAAATAACTACCAGATTCACAATATAACCAATAGCCTGTAAACTTTTCAATAGGCTGTAAATATTGTGATTTGATGTTATTATGACTTGTTTCAAAACCTCTTAAATATCCATAAGTCTCCGCTCTTTCTGTAATTTTTGTAGTTGTAAAAGATGGTAGATAATCTATTGGAGTTGCAGGAGAATAAACATTATTATCATAAGTTAATAATAATTCTTCTTGTTTAGCACCACCTTGGTCTTTTGGTAAATTATAATGGTCTTTAATTGTCATTAATTTATTTTCATAATAATTTAACTTATTACTATTACTAAAAGCATTCGGTGGTAATAATGTGAATACACATTTCCATAGATTTCTGCTACTTGAAGAAAGATTTCTTAATAGATAATGTGAATCTCTGTTAAAATCATCTCCCGGATTGGTATTATATGTTAGCTGTGGGGAATGAATGTATCCAGTATCCGAATCGTTAAAAACATAATTAATAAAAGGATTACTAATAACGTATCCTTCAATGCCTTCTTCTGGATAGTATTCTTTGATAAGATATTTAAAATCCTCATCTGAAAAATTATTAATCTTTCCCTTACAAAAATCCTCGTAATCATTTTTATAAGTTCCCAAATTATTTTCATCTATTTCTGTGATATTTTTAACTTCACAATAGTCCTTAAAGGTTAAACCAAAATCAGATAAAATTTTATTAACAAAAATAGTATAGTTTTTTAAATTAGAAAAATTCATTAACTTAAAGACTTCTATAAAATCATTATATTTTTCTGTCTGTTTAAATCGAGATAAGAAACTTAAAAATGTTAAATCATCAAAATAAAAATATTTCTTAGGATTTAATTCTTCACTAGTATCTTTTAGGTTATATTTTTCTAAAACCTTATTTAAAAGTGGAATCAATCCAGTATGAACAAAAGTAATTCCATCTCCTGATGTCTCACCATCATCAGTATAATAGTAATCCTCTTTAGCTGTAATACCATAATCACAGGCTTTCGCTAGCATTGTTAAAACGCCTTGAAAGACTTGTTCTCTTGTATATTTCTGAATTGATGGAATGCCATCCCATGGACAAATATCTTTTAGAATTGAAGAGCTTTTGGAACAACTAATAAAAGTCATATTTAATTGACTTAAATCATACAAAATTTCAGTAAAATTCCGCTTATCAAAAGATTGTCGTTCTAAAGTGATTAATTCTCCTAAAGTGCTAACTGAAGAGCCTAATTCCTTATCTAATGATTCTTCATAAATGTATCTATTTAACGGAAAAATAGTTTGACCAGAAGCAATGCCGTTTTCATCAATAAAATCTGGACTTGGAGTAGCATATTTTAGGGTCTTAAATGTGGCGTTTTCAAAATCCAAATCAACGATATAAGGATGTTTAAAATCATAAGCCAAATAATAAGTATTTCCATTTAAGGTATACTTACAAATACCGCCAATTCTAGGGAAGGTAAAATATTTACGCTGTTCAGCGGTTAAATAATCGCCGCAAAAGCCATAAACATCATTTGTGTTTTCAATTTTGTCAGTATCTTTATAAATGAATTCGCCATTATTGTCAAAAAGCCATGGATAGAACGTCTTTATTGCTGCTGCTTCATTTGTAAACCATTCTGGAACAGGATTTAATTCAACTCCTTCAGCATCTTTTTTGCTACCAAATAGATAAATATTTTCCATTTTGGCATTATTTTCATAAAAAGATTGCGAAATATCAATTCCAGTTTGCTTTAAAATTTCGGATACAATAAAAGTCCAAGAATCTCCTGAGCAGGTAAATTGAATTCTTAAATTTGATTTTGCTGCTTGTGAACCAATCTCATTTAATCCATCCTCTACATCGTTAACCTTACCCCAAAGTAAGTAAATATTCTGCCAAATTCCTAATAACTCATTTAAAATATTCTTTAAAATTAAATTTAATGGACTTTGGTCATTAAACAAAAAGTCGCAAATCTGGTCTAAAGCTTGTCCAATAACCCAAAAGTTTCTATCTAAATCTTCAACTTCCACTCTACGACTATACTTTGGCATGATTAATCTTACATATGATTTTTTTTCAGATGGTTTTTCTCTTGTAAACTGGAGATTATCTTGATTCTGTAAGACAACATCAATTTTATCATCTCCACGAACTTCCTCATATGTTTTATTATCAGCGTTTTTATCTGGAATTACATATGGTTCACCCTCTGAAAATTGATAACCTGAATCGCCGCCATCTCTAATTGACATATTTATGCCAAATTTACCATCTACAATATCATCTTTTGAAACTAATTCTTTATACTTTTTATATAACTCCTGTAAAGATTCATTCCAATAATGAATAGCTTCGGAATCAAAAGACCCAACATCTAGTGTTGAGTCTGGAATAATTCCGATATTTGTGCTATTGGCTTCGTTTACATCTATATAATTATTAATACTATTTAAATTTAAATCCATTTAATTATTCACCACCTTTATATTTATAACGTGTGAATAAGTCTTTTAGTGTGTCAAAGCCATTCATAGAAACAAAAGCAACTACAAAAGAACCAAAAATGCCGCCTAAAATAGTTGTTAATGTTGCTCCGCCAAAAACAATTACTGCTAAAACTGTAGTAATTAAACTAACAATTAAAGTAAGTAATTGAGTTGGAAAACTCTGTGGCAATACGCCTTTAAGAATCTGAACAATAATAGAAACTAAAGTTGCTAAAAGACCAATATATCCTAACAAGCTATTCATTTAAATCACCCCTTTTTCTCAATTTTTACTTCAATTTTATCAATATTTCTATTAAAAATTCCAGCATAATCTTCTGTATTTCTTACCCAAGGGAGATAATCGCCGCCAACAACCTTGACCCGATAAGAAATAGCATAAGAACTGGAAGTAGTATCAAATTGAATAGCATCAATGGTTCTACTTTTTAATCCAGCACAACCTGTATTCCAATTATTAACATCATAAGAAGTAATCCAAGATAACCAACCGTTGCCGCCACTTAAATGAACTCTATATTTGAAGCCAACGATATTAGATTTTGCGGCAACTCCTCTAATGGCTGAATTAGTGTTTCCACAATTAGTTCCTTCTTTAGTCCAACTATGGTCATAAGTCCTAATACAAATTGTTGGTTTGGTTTCAGCAATAGGGTCAATAAAATAATAACCACTGTTTGTTTTTACTTCATTTCCTTTTGAATCATAAATATGATAACCTGCTTTACAAACTTTCTTTGCTGATTCCAAAGATTTATATGCTCCAATTTGAGATTTAGCATCGTCCCAAGATTTACGAATTCTATATAGTTCATCTGTGGCGGTTTTTGTTTCTGGATAAACTTGCTTTCCAGTAGAATCATAGATGAAATAGCCATTTTTCCATGCTTTTTTAGCGTTTGCTAAAGTGCTATAAGCACCAATTTGAGACTTTTCGTCACCCCAAGACTTACGAATTCTATATAGTTTTTTAGAGTTTGTAGGAGTAGTGACAGTTGAACTACTGGTAGACCCCAAATATTTTTTAATAGTATTCTTAAAAGTAGACCAATGCGGCAAAATATAACAAGGACAATATTTATATGCTCTTGAAGACTTATAAGTATTTTGATTATCTCTTGTGCCGCCGATGCCCAATCCTCTATTAATCCAATAAGTATGTGTATATAAGTTATTTTCAATATTCCATCCATATTGTTTCATTAAATAAGCCACTACTTTTGCGGCGTTATCCTCTACTTTAGATGAATTACCAATTACCTCAATAGAAATTGTAGTATTATTTCCACTATTTGGGTCAGAAGTCCCGTCACCTGAATGCCAAGAAACCATAGATAAGTCATGCCCTACCCAAAAGCAATATTCATCAACAAAAATATGAACACGAACATCATTTAAATTACCATTTCTGCAGGCTCTTGTATATTGCTCTGCTGCTGTTGTTCCAGAAGCACAGCTAATTGCTTCGGTGTTATGAACAGTAATACCAACAGTCTTAACTCTTTTTTGTGTTGGAATAGCAATGCCATTTACATTATGCTGCTCTAAATAATATTGATAGCCTTTAAGTCCATTCCAATTTAAAGTTTTATCTGGTTGTAAAAAAGCCATAATATCACCCCTTAAATAAAAATTTATATTTTGGTTTTTCTTCTTTAAACAGTTTATATCTAATATAATCATCTAATAAAATAATTAAGGCACTCAATAGCACCCATAATAAAGTAAAAGGCAAACAAATTTGTCCTATAAAATTAAGCGGCATACTGGAATAATCCCAAATATGCCACTTTAATATAATATTAACAATAATACCAGTTATTAATTCCAATCCTGTGATAGCACCACCACCAATTAAGCATTGACACTCAAATGGCATATTCCAAGAAAAAAATTCATTTAATAAACCAACAGTTATAAAACAAATGCCGCCTAAAATAAACATTGTCCAATGAGAATAACCTCTAAAAATGATTTCGATTAAAAAATAACCTCCGCCGCCAACTAAAAAAAGAAACAAATATTTTAACAATTGTTTCATAGATTAAGCACCCAAAATGGCAATAATTACATCTTTATATTTGTCTTTTAGTTCAGTACCATAATATACCGCTTTTACTTCTTCAATTGTTTCTAAGTCTAAAATCTGATGCTTTAATAAGTTAAAATATGTTGTATGATAAATAATAAATTTAGATGCCGCCGCTATCAATCCATTCATTTCTTCTGCTGTATAAATAGAACAAATTTCGCCATCAGCATGATATGGAACTGACTGTCCTTGTGCTGCAAGTGAACCCAAAGTGGTCAAATTAATTTGGTCAGTGGTATTTAATCTATAGTGTTTACCATTGTAATCAATTCCATTTGTAATTGTTGTTTGACTATAACTCATCATTTCAATAATTTTTCTTTGTTTCTCTTCCTCTAAAGTAGCTTCAGTCGTCAATTCATTATTTTGTATCTTATTAATTTCATCTCTAATACCAATTCTATTAGATAATAATTTAGAAAAATCATAAGGCAGAACATTACCAATCATAAAATTTTCGGAACATTTTAAAATTTGATAATCTGAATTATCAAGTTTCTTTTTTAAATTTTCAACCTTTTTATTAAGATTTGATTCTTTTTCATTTATTCTTGCTTGTTCTAAAAGAATATCAAAATTTTCTTTAATATATTCATTAATATCACTATCGTTTTTAATTAGAACAATAGTATACTCATTTGCGATATAAAAATTATCTTTTTGACTAATATTGCTTCTTAAAATAACTTTATAATAAATATTAGAAATATCTTCATAAGAATAAGATACTGGTTCTAACGAGTAAGTCTTATACATATCTTTTCTCACCTCTTAAAAATTAATTGTTTTAATAGAGATTAAATTAAAAGCACTATTATCAGCTTTTTTAAATCCAGTGATATACATATAATATCTTCCGGCTGTACCAAGAGTTTCTATTATAGTGGTGTCCTTTAAACTAGAACTTCCAATATAAGTTGTAGTAATAACTTTATCATAATTTTCAGCTGAAATTTTTTCTTTTAATGATGATAAAATCTCAGCTTCGGTTTCTCCTGTTGCAGTCATTAAATTGATATTCATAGTTTGATTCATCCAGCTACTAATATTACAATTAAGAGTAATTAATAATTCTCCAGCAATTAAATCAATCGGCGTTGTAAATAAAATACTCGTTTTTGTATCTTGTTCAGTCCAGTTAGTCATATAAATTCCATATTTTTGAGATGCATCACCAATAAAATTATTGCTAGCCTCAACTCCGCCCCAATGATTCACCAAATCAGACAAATTCATCCATTCTAAATTTCCATCTTTTATGAGAACTTTTGAACTCCAATTATCTATTGTATCTTGTTTTGAAGTAGATGTTGTTGTATCTAAAATTGTTTCTTTTTTTATTGAACTTCCGCCAGATGTTTCAAGAGTTCCTGTAATTCCAAAAAGTTCTACGCCTTTTTTAATATTAGCAGCAATTAAATTAGAATCACCTTTTAATATTTGATTTCCTGATAAATAATTTCCACTTAAAATATTTTGGTCTACTATTGTTGGCACATAAGTTTTAGACCCAATACTCGGAATTGTTCCAACTAATTTATTCTTTTTAGAAAAAGCAATTTTTCCTTCCAAAATATCAGCAGAAGTCGCTGTCCCTTCGTCTGTATCAATAGAAGAAATAATATTAATCGTTGATACTTTTTCTGTGCCTTTATAAATTGACAATATTATCCCTCCTTTTAATCAATTAAATAAGAAACATTAAGGAAATAATGTAAATCTGTTGTCAGACTTTCGCCAGTATTCACTAATAACATTTCTCCTGAAGACTTAATTTTTACAAAAGAATTATGTAAAGCATTATTATCATCAGTTAATGGCGGCGTGTTAATTCCAAAAACCGTTTTAGTTGGTCGGAATCCCGTTGGTAAAATTCCGATTAAAGAAACCTTTAGAGTGTCGCTTTGATTTTCCTTTACGTTCAAGTATCCTTCGATATAAGCTACTTTACCTATCTTTCTATATTTAATCGCTGATTCCGAATACCCAATTCCATCTGCAGAAATAGTTAAAGTATTCCAGCCACTATCTTCTAATTGCGGTGTATCGACTTCATCTGATACTATATAAATCCAATTATCTTTTAAAGTTCCTGCTGTTTTTTCATTATCATATTCCGCTTTTGTTAGAATTTTAGTTCTATAAATATTTTCAGAATTATACATAAGTTCTTGATTACTGTCTTCTGACAATAAATCTAAAATCGCTTTATTATTATGAGTATGAGTTTGACTGTAAGCTAAATCATAATGTTCTTTTAGCTCATCCGTTAAATCATTAGAAACAGTAGGGATAGTAGGTTTATTAATTAAATCATTATAATCGCCACTAAAACCACCTGAACTACCGCCTGAGCCATCTTTACCATTATAAACTAAAAAAGTTGATGTTGTATCATTTGACAAAGTAATTGTATAAGTATCAGTAGCCCCTGCTAGTCCAGCGACTTCACCTTTATTAGAAGAAGTAAAAGAAATAGAAGTAATAGAAACACCATTAGTTCCATCTACTCCTTTTAGGCTACTTAGAGGTATTAAAACTTTCCAACTACTATCACCAACATAACGCCATTTTAAATTTATATCATCTTTTCCGATTTCAATTTCTTTACCATTAGAACCATTGAGAATTTGTAGACTCTTCGTTCCTGTAGTATCTGTAATATCTAATCTATTGCCACCATCAATAGCAGTAATTTCTACTATTGGAGAAAAGCCATCAGCACCTTTAAGTTCTGATAGTGAAACCAAATTAGTCCATTCTGTTTCATTATCTTTTTTCCATTGAATATAATTGCTGTTTGTTCTTAAAGAAACAGATTGACCATCAGTCCCTTTGATGTCTGATAGTAATACTAAATTCACCCAAGTTGTATCACCGCTATATTTCCATTGAATAGCTTCATCAGATACTTTTAGTTCAACTTGTTTTCCATTTATTCCATTAAGTCCATTATAAACATTAATGGTGGATTCAGTATTGTCTGTGTATAAAACTTTATATGTGTCTGTCGCCCCGGAAAGATTAGGAGTATTGCCTTTATTACTTGAAGAAAAAGTAATAGAAATAATACCTCTCCCGTCTTTTCCAGCTTCTCCTGAGCCACCACTTGAATTGCTATTTAAAAAAGGATTAAAACTCAATTATATCACCTCTTAATAAATAACATGAAAGTCTAAAGCAGTACAACCAGCTGGCATTTTTACTGTTTTAATTAGCATATATTCATCACCAGTATAAGGAGTAATAAAATACTTAGTGGATGGAACTTTGTTTGGATTGCCATTAATAACAATTTGTGTGCCTGCTGCCGCTTCAAAACCAATAAATCTTAATTTAAAATCAGGATTCTTATATCCTTCTTTTTTTAGTTCTTCATAAATTAATTTAACTATATCATCTTCAGCTGTTGCTGTCAATGTAAAGGTTCTGTAATTTGGAATCATTTTACTTTAGTTCCCTCCCTATATTATTAAAAATATTTTTAATATTATAAGTTTCTGTTGAATCTTCAATACTTACTGTGATAATATCGCCGCCACGAATATTAGCTTGTAATAATCCAATTAAAGATTTCCCATTAATTAATCTCTTTTTATTATTTAAGATATATAAATTTGTTTTTAAATTATTTAATTTAAATATTAGATTGATAGCTTCTCTATTAACTAAATCTTTATTAATTAAATATTTAATATTATACATATCCTCCCTGCCACTCAAAATATGGACAAATATCCATATCGAGAAATTTCCTGCTTCATCCTATATGCTTTTGTATTATTACTAATACTACTCACAAGTTCTTGTATAGTCCACAGGCGTAAATTCCCGTATAGCCTACGGTATACATACTTACAAAATAGCTTGTTTATGCCGTGATGTAAGTTAGACAATCTCTTAAATTAAGACTAGCATTGTAATCTCTATCTTCTATATAACCACACTTAGAACAATGATATATTCTATCTGATAGCTTTAAGTCAGTTTTAATATTGCCACAATTATGACAAGTTTTACTTGAAGGATAAAAACGATTAGCAAGTCTTAATTCAATTCTATACTCTTTACATTTTGCTAACAATTTTATTCTAAATTCAAAAAACTTTTGTTGAGCAATTGCTTTAGAGAGGTGTCTATTCTTCATCACACCTGATACATTTAAATCTTCAATAGTAATCCATTTTGGCTTGGTTTTCACCAAATTAGATATTACTTTATTGATATAATCTATTCTCATGTTATCAAGCTTGTGATAAAGTTTCTGTATCCTTAGCTTTTGTTTTTGGATATTTTGTCGAGTAGCTCCTCCTTTTAATTTGTTTATTTTTTTATAGTTTTCGTATTTCCTCGAAAAACTACGTTGTTCTCGTTTAAGCTTCTTTTCAATTTTTCTTATCCGAGAAGTTTTGTTAATATTTTTATAGATTTTACCATTTGAGCATATCGCAAAATCTTTTAGTCCTAAATCAACTCCTAATCCAAATGTATTTAAGGATAATTTTTCTGGTTCTTTTTGTTCCATCAACACTGATACATAATATCTTCCTGCCTTACAGGAAACTGTTCCACTTTTGATTATATGTGTATTTGGATTAGTAGGAATATAACCTTTTTCTTTTAATCTTACCCAACCAAGAGTAGGGATTTTAATCCTATGTCTTTCACAATGAATGATTGTTTTAGCATCTGTTTTTACAAAATACATTTTTACATCTGATTTTGATTTCTTCTTAAATTTTGGAAAATGTGTTTTTCCCTTGAAGAAGTTTTTGAAAGCCCTTTCGGCGTTCATGATACTCTGTTTAACAGATTTACTACTAACTTTTTTAATCCAACTAAAATCAGGATTGTTAGGAATAAAACTATTATTAATCCATTTAGAAAAATCCATTCCTGATATAAATCTTTTTTCAGTTTTATATATTTCTCGATTGTGAGCAAGATAAAAATTATAGACATATCTACATACGCCTATTGTATTATTAATTTTTTGTTTTTGTTCAGATGTTGGTTTTATTTCTGTTTTATAACTTTTTAATATTTTCTTCACTTGCTATAAAACCCCTTTTGTTAGTCTTTATAGATGTATTACATCCCACTTCCCTCCCTGTATTTTACATTATATATCAATTCATTTATGAAATCAAACTTTTCTTTCTATATAAATTTTCTAACAGTAAAATATTTGACTTAATTATCAAAATATGTTATATTAATATTAGAGGTGATGATGAGATGATTAATGCTCATAATAAATTATATAGAAATTATTTAAATTTAGATTATCAAATTATAGATAATTATACTTCTCAAACAGACAATAAATTAAATAATATTATTAATAATATATATATGTTAATTAATAAAAATAATTATAAAAATA